>Ga0255753_1000060_pt1 | contig 124330 bp, 70 predicted proteins | sample 041ome_10_FD_179953 | JGI IMG/M metagenome (GOLD analysis project Ga0255753, IMG submission 179953) | Coastal salt marsh microbial communities from the Groves Creek Marsh, Skidaway Island, Georgia - 041412US metaG (version 2) | ecosystem: Environmental > Aquatic > Marine > Intertidal zone >...
GACGAAGGGAACGCAAAACGAACGCGCGCGCGCGATCGCGTCGATGGGCGCGCGAAAGCGACGGGAGAGGGAGGGAAGACTGACGACGGACGCCGACGACGGGTCGCGCGCGCAGGAGGATTCGGATTCGCGGGAGACGACGGAGAAGAAGAAGAAGAGGAAGAAGTCGACGAGCGAGGCGAGGGAGGACGTCGAGGGTGAAGATGCGGTCGAGGTGGGGACGCCCGAGCCCGAAGAGCCGAACCCGTTGGCGCTGGATAATTTCGCGCTGAGCGAGCCGGTGAAGGCGACGCTGCGGAAGAAGGGATTCGACGCGCTCTTCGCCATTCAAGCCGAGACGCTGGAGATCGCGCTGAGTGGTAAGGACGTGGTCGGACGCGCGCGCACGGGGTGTGGGAAGACGTTGGCGTTCGTTTTGCCGATCGTCGAGGAGATGGCGAAGATTTCGCCCATGCCGGCGAACGGGCGCCGCGTACAAGGTCGTCGGCCGATGTGCGTGGTGCTGGCGCCGACGCGCGAACTCGCGAAACAGGTGTTCGCCGACTTTGACTGGATAGGAAACTCGTTCGGGTTTAAGTCCGTCTGTGTGTACGGTGGGACGCCGTATCGCGAGCAAGAGATGGGTTTACGCGGCGGGTGCGACATCGTCATCGGTACTCCCGGACGCATGAAGGATCATTTGGAGCGCAAGACGTTGATGATGGACAAGCTCAAATTCAGGGTGCTCGATGAAGCCGACGAGATGTTGAACATGGGATTCGTGGACGACGTCGAGTTGATCTTGAAGAGCTCCGGAGACGTTCAGACACTGCTTTTCTCGGCCACCTTGCCCCCGTGGGTGAAGGACATCGCGAAACGTTTCTTAAAGCCAGACTACGCCACGGTCGATCTGGTCGGCGACCAAAAGCAAAAGGCGAGCGGGGCCGTCCAGCACATGCTATTACCTTGTCAATGGAGCGATCGCGTCGACCTCGTCTGCGACGTCATTCGTTCCAAGGCCCCGGGCGGCGGACGCGTCATCGTGTTCTGCGATACCAAGCGCGACTGCGGCGAGCTCTGCGACAACTTGCAAAAGGAAATCCCGAAGGGTGCGAAGGCGCTTCACGGCGACGTCAGCCAAGGTCAGCGCGAAGTCGTCTTGGCTGGTTTTCGAGAAGATAAGTTCCAAGTCTTGGTCGCCACCGACGTGGCGGCGCGAGGTTTAGACATCACCGGCGTCGAGCTCGTGATTCAGTGCGAACCGCCGAAGGACGCCGAGACGTACATTCACCGCTCGGGTCGCACGGGACGCGCTGGGGCCACTGGCATTAGTGTCACGCTGTGCACGCCGCGTTCCGAATGGGCCGTACCGAACATCGAACGAAAAGGCGGATTCAAGTTTGTTCGCATCGGACCGCCGCAACCGGCGGAGATGGCAAAGGCGGCGGGAAAAATTGCGGGAGAGCAAATCCGCAAGGTGCACAAGGGCGCCGCAAAGCTCTTCATGGACGTCGCCCGAGACTTACTCGAGGGCGAAGATAGCGATAGTGAGGAAGGTCGCGATCCGGTTGAGGTGCTCGCCATGGCGATCGCCAAGCTCGCCGGCCACGGCGAGCTGAGACAACGGTCGCTGTTGACTTCTCACTCGGGCCAGACGACGCTGTTGTTCACCGCGGGCGAGACGCAAATCAGAACGCCGACGTACGTGTGGAACTTCTTGCGTCAACGCATGGACGAAAACGATTTGCAGCTTCGTCGCTTAACATTGAGCGTGGACAATATGGCTGCGGTCTTCGACGTGCCCTCTGAGCTCGCCGATAAGTTTTGCGCCTTGTCCGAACCCGCATCGAGCGGCAAGTCTGCCGTGTCCATCACCGCGTGTGAAGAATTACCAGAGCTGAGTCAGCGGCCGCAATCCGGCGGTGGTGGCGGAGGCTATGGCGGCGGTGGACGTGGCGGCGGTGGCGGTGGCGGCGGTCGTTTTGGTGGACGTGGCGGCAACTATGGCGGCGGCGGTCGCTCTCCGGGAGGAGGAAGGTTTGGCGGGCGAGGACGAGGGTCGCCGGGAGGTCGTTTCGGCGGTAGAGGCGGCGGAAGAGGTCGAGGACGCTATTAGACGTGTTAGACGTGTTGTAATCCATTCGTTAATATCACACTTATTCTACTTCTTCGGCTTGGACGAGTAGAACTCATCCAGCTTCGTATCGTACGATTCCATGACGAGCTCGGATCGTACCTTGCGAGCGGAATCCGTGGCGACGCCTACGAGAATCAACAAGGAAGTGCCCGCAAAACCGCGGAAAGTTTGCAAGCCGGTAATTTGCTCTACCGCACCCGGAGTCAAGGCGAGCGCTCCCAAGAATACGCTTCCTAAAACCGACAAACGCTCCAAGACCCGAGTGATGTAATCGCGTGTCGCGGCGCCGGGACGAACGCCCGGGATGGAGGCGCCCTGGCGCTTGAGCTGATCTGCGACATCCTTCGGCTCGAGTTGGAGGAAGGTGTAAAAGTAATTGAAGAAGCAAATCATAGCGACGTTCACCGGGACGTAGCCGGCACCACCACCAGGGCTAAGGAACCGCGCCACGCCGAGCACGGCGCCGTTGTCCGTGAAGCGCGTGAGCGTCGCGGGCAACGCGAGCAAAGAAGAAGCAAAAATAATCGGCATCACCCCGGCGCTGTTCACTTTGAACGGCAGGTATGATGACTTAGCCAAACCACCAGCGTTGAATCGCGTGCTATAGTTCATCGGAATCTTACGTTCAGCCTCTTGAACGTACACGATTCCCAACGTCGTGAGCGCGAAAGCGCCGAAAAACACCGCGAGCACAGACGAGTCACCTTTTTCTTGAGCCATTGACACCGTTTGACCCACGGAAGACGGCAAAGCACTGACGATGTTGGCAAAAATCAATAAAGACGTCCCGTTACCGAGTTTGATTTCGTTCAAAAGCTCGCCGATGTACATGAGAATCATGGCGCCGGCGGTCAGCGCGCAGCTTTGTTCAAACAACCAAATCGGCGTGAAATCCTCGACGAAAGGGCGCACGTACAAGCACTGACCCACGGCTTGGACGATGGCAAATCCAAGCGCGCCGTACCTACAAAATAAGAAACACAGTCTCTGTCAGTCTCCATTCATGGTCGAATAAAAAACGCGTGCTCGTGTCGCGTAGCTCAGTTTCCGTTATTCTTTTCAGGCCATCGACGCGTCGTAACGCGCCGAAGCTCAATCGAACGAGACCTAAAAGGTCACATCACCGCTTACGCGCATCGCATCGCATTTACTCGACCGACAACTACTCGACGCACCTTTGATACTGTTGAAATTTGCGCCGTCCCGCCTCGCCCTCTTCCTTTTGCAACTTTTTCAACTCTGGAAACACGCTCCCCAGCAACTGAAAGATGATGCTCGAGTTAATGTACGGCACGATCCCGAGCGAAAAAATCCCAAGCTTAGAGATGCTCCCTCCCGTGAGCGTATCGGCGTACGCCATCATCCCCCCTCCTCCCGCGAGCGACTCCGCGAACGCCGCCCTATCGACGCCGCTGATCGGAATGTACGTCCCCACTCGCGACAGCACCAACAGCGCGAAAATCGTCGCAATCTTCCCCGGCAACTTCCCACCAAAAAAATCTCCCATCTTCGCGTCGCCGCTCGGTCCTCCGCTTCGTCCGCTCGACATCGCGCGCGTCGCGCTCGGCTTGGTCCAGCCGAACGCCGGCGCGAAGACCCCGTCGTCGCCTCGCTCGACGTCCAGCAGCCCCAGCGGGTCGAACGTCCCGCTCGCCGGCGGTTGTTTCGCGTACGCGCGCTGTCGCACGTCGCGCGCGGCGTCGCGCGGTTTCGACAGCGTCGCAGCGCCGCATCGCGGTCGCGCGTGCGCGGTCGCCGCGCGGGACGACGTCGCGGTCGCGCGTCGCGCGTCGACCGCGGGCGCGCGCGGGGCGAGCGCGAGGGGTGCGCGCGCGAGCATCGTCGTCGTCGTCGTTCGATGCGCCGTCGTCGAGCGGCGGCGCGCGAGGCGTGGAGTGGCGACCCGCGCGGGCGCGCGCGCGAGGGATAACCTGTGCAGATTCGAGCGCGCGCGCGAGGCGCGAGAACGAAGGAATGAATGCGTGCAATCACACGAGCGGGAGTGGCGACTGACAGAGAGGGCTAAGGGAAATCATCGGCGTCGCACGATGCGTCGGCGTCGCGCGAAGGTGGACGGAACGAGGCGACCGCGCCGGAGAGGGCGTGATCGACGGCTTTGGTGAAACCTTTGGCGCCGGTGACGGCGGCGTAGGGAACCTTGCGAACGGCGCCGAGGAGCGCGGCAGACGACGTGACATCGCCGGTGGCGTAATCTCGGATGGGCTCGACGACGAGTGCGTCGGTGGCGCGACGTGCGCCGCGCCACGCGGTTTTACTGGCGAGGGAGAGCCCGTGAAAGACGTTCGTCGGCGAAGAGACATCTTCGATTTCGCGTTCGGCGTCCACTATCATTCCTTCGGCGGCGGCGAGAAGGGCAGCGGATTGACCCGCGGCGAAAGCGCCGAGTTCGATCGATGATAGTGACACCTCTTTAACGAAAGAAGCGACGCCGAGAGCGAACCCAGCGACAACACCGCCGCGTCTGTTGTTTCGATGAAACTCCAGAGGTTTGGACACCAGACCGGCGGCTCGACGGCCGATGTTGGTCGCCGATTTGATTGGCTTCACACTTTGCACAAACTTGTGTGCTTGTGTGCGCGTAATGTCATCAAGCCATGCATTTACGGCAGTTTGCACAACCGGGACTACACCAGCGATTCCGGTAAGCCGAAGCGGCTGGATGTCGAGAAGGACCCCGTCCCAAGGCACGAGATTCAGCGCCTCGAGCAAGTTTCCAGACCGCAGCGAGTCAATGTCAACTTGACGACCGCAATAGTCCAAACGAAGCGAAAGCCGATCGATCTCAATCTTTTGAAAGTATATCGACTCTTCACGTGGCGGTGATGCGACATGAGAAGAGTCATCAGAGTCGTCGGCAAAGACATCGAGCGCGAGCTTCAAGACGCGTTGATCGAGCTTGACGTGAATCGGTATCGACGAGGCCTTGAACAGATACTCAACTTCGGAAGGTGTTTTCGCATCCGGACGAACAGCCATTATGTCCAACGAACACATATCGCTTCGATCGCCTCGTTCGCCCGAGAGAACGTCGTATTTCAATACGTTTGGCCACGTTGCGCCCGCGGTGACGTCTGTACAAACAGCGTCGCGCACCGCGCACGCGATGCGATGCGCGGTTTCGCCTTCGCGCTGTGGGAACGAGTCAACGCGCACGGTGTTCGTTTTCAGTGAAAGTTTGATTCCTGCAGATACACCGAGCGGATCGACCTCCACAGAATCCGCGTGCCTCGGCAAACTTGTCGGCGATTCGGACCAGAATAGCCCCGGCAAGATGTGTACATCGAACGTTTCGCCATTCACATGAACCGTGCTTTGCGGCACGACGACATCCTTTGGAAGCGGAAGGTATCGAGTGTGCGCATGGTCGCTGACACGCGGTAAAGACGGCGGCATCGCCGGTAGACGTGCTTCGACGAATTCACCCGCAAATCGACTACGACTCATAATGGAGGCGTTCACGCCGCCGGCGCGCGCTCGACTTGAACTATGCTTTCTCACCGCCGTGACACTCCCTGCCGCTAACAACACCGTTTTACGCTTCCGACGCACTCGTCGATTGTTGCGATAGAAGAAGTTCTCGATTATGTTCGGTCCAACTCGGGCGTTCGTGTCACGTCGCACTAACAGACTTCTGTGATGAGCCTCACTAGTTTCCGTACTTCCGCGCTTCTGGCCTTCGAGTCGCCTAGGAAACATCTCGTCGTGATCGCGAGTCGCGGCGGCTATTTCATGCTCAGTTACGCTCGACGAGTATCGTGCGTGCGAGATATCTCTGGCCTTCTTCACAGGACTCACGAAGACGTACTCGTTCTCGTCGCCGCTCGCCGGACTCGCTGGACGATCAGCGCCTTCAACTTCCGACATGAATAGCCGCTTTAACGCGCGCAAAATGTCTCTCTGAAGCGACACGACGCAAGATCGAGTGCTGACGGTGGCGATCGCAGTCTTCGAGCTTGAAGAGGACGTAATCAACGAAATCGCCTTTGCATTCATCACCGGCGCAAACCGCGCGGCGCAAATAGTAGAATTCGTGAATGGAAACGCCGGTAACGTGCGAATGCCGTCAGTTGCCTTGATTTCGGGAGGCACCATAAACGCACTGATCTCGTTGCAGTACATTTCGACGCCAAAGCTGGTCGAAACCCCCGCATCATGCGAACATTCTACCCCTTTGGAAGAAATGCGCAAAAAATCATTCTGAATGAGCGCGAACGAGTCATTCGACTTGTATATGAGCACCAACTCGAATAAACTCAAAGAGAAACACAGTGTGGAAGAATCGCACACATTTGTATCGGCATCGACGTCTCTTGCGGGAGCAAAAGTATTCAGGCGCCGTATAAGCGGCTCGCACTGCGTTAACGAGGCCGACATTCCGACGACGTTTACGTCTGCGCATGCTGGCTCGCCCTCCATGCGAGCAAACGCGAGCGATGATTTCGAAGCGCCTTGATCTGAACTACGACACTCGACAAAGACTGTTTCGACGTTATCAGTAGTAACCCGAGCCGAATCAAACTGCGTCCATACGAAATCTGAACCGAGAACGCCAGCGATGTTTGTCGCCGCAAAAACACGCGCACGCCTCAATTCGCACTCGACAAGTACAGAGTCATCGTCGGTGGAAGTCGAACACGTTCCATCTGTCAGTGGGGCATCAAGCTGCATGCGAAGCGCGCCGACATCGATTCCAAACGCCAAGGGGGTCATGACGGAGTCGGGCGTCGCGACTCGCAGCGCCATAGGGTGATTGTCTGGAAGCTCATACATTGACTGAATAATAGTGGAAACCGATTCCACCACATCGATGCTCAACCTAGTTTCGATAATTGGCACATTCAATTTAACGAACAGTGACGCGTCGTTCGCAAGTTGCTCCCGAAGACATGTATCTGTCTCATTCGCTTCACGCCTGTTCTTCACCTTGGCCAAACAACGTTCGGGAAGCGAACCGTCTAGACGATATGCTGGATCTTCGAGCCAGTACACTGTCGCCGTGATATTTTCACTTAAGGACGCCGCTGTCACGCACTCGACACCATTCAATGCAAGTTTGGCGTGACCCATTTGCATCGACACGCAGTCGTCACGCAAGACTACACCGCACCTGTCATCGGCGCCAACCGAAGAAAGATGCAAAACCAACTCATGGTCGTCGTCGAACCCGTGAATACATCGCGCGTCACTCCAGCTCACATCTAATCGATCCGACAATTCAATTCTAATCGCCGTCATCGTCAGTTTGCACACCACGTCGTCGAACGGCGCATCCATAGAAAACTGTGGACATTGAACGGTGAAGACCGTCGTTGCACTCGAAGGCTCCGCGGAAGAATCGATACCCAATGATTCCGACAACTCCCGTATTGCTACCTCTGCGTCGTCGAAGAACTCTTCGTTCAGCTCCTCGTTTGAGTCTTCGTAAACGCTGTCACCCATGCTCTCGCCCATGGCGTCGTTCGCTTCCTCATACGCGCTTGCGTACATGGCGGCCGACCCACTCGATAGCACATCGTCGATGAATGAACGTCGCGGTCTCGACGTCGATGGCCGTTTTAGGCGAGCAGAAGATGCATTGGAACCAAATGCGTTCACGAGATCGACGAAATTCTTCACCGCGTGCACTGTAGCCGTCGTTTCGATGGTCTCCAACTCGACGTCGACGCGACTGAAATCACTTGGTATCTCTGCGTGCCCGGAAACGTCGCGCACCACGACCTCGGACACCGAACATTCAACGCCAGTTGCGATTCGTCGCACAGACATCCCCGAGAAACTCACCCCTTGCCCGTGCGTATACTCTGCCGATTCGAGTCGCACGAGAAACTTGCCCGCGCCCGCTGCGTCTTGCACCACTACGTTTACCCCTCTCAATCGCGCCTTGAGCCCACGACAGAGCGCATTCAACGCTTGCCGCATGATCGCCGACCCTTGCGCGCGCGCGCCATCCTCTCTCTCGAGCGCGTCAAACACCTCCGCTTCGCCGCTCCCCGCGCTCGGTCGCGTCGTCACCGTCACGTCCTCGAGCTCCAACGAGCACGACTCCCTCCCGATCGCCTCCCACGGAATCCGCCCCGTGACCGCCCCCACGCGCACCGCCACCAACTCCATACCCGTTCGCGCCTCAAAGTCGCCCGTCCACGCCATGACGACGTTCGCGTCGAGCTCGACGTCCTCGAGTCTCGCCTCGCCCGCGCTCGCGTCCACTCTCGCTCGCCCGCGTTCGCCCTCACCGCCGCCGTCGCGCACCAACCGCGCGATCGCGCGTGATATGAAGTACTCGCATATTTTCCGCATCCTCGCTCGCTCTCGCGCGCGCGCGTCCCCGCCGTCGCCGCGCCGACGAAATCCGAGGTGCCGAGTGACAGGTGCGTCGCGTTCGCGTCGCGCGTTTAAATTCTGCGCCTCGCCCGCGCGCGCGAGCTCGCGCGCGCGCCGCGAGCCTTCGCGCGCGACCGATCGACGCCTCGCGACGGCGTTCGCGCGCGCGCGCGTGTGGTGCCGCGGGTCGATGCGCGCTCGAAGACGTGCGCACCGCACATCGCGACGCGTCGCTCGCGACCGATCGCGCGCATGACGCGCACGGAGGTCACGCTCGCGGTCGACTTCGCGTGCGAAGGGTGCGCGGCGTCTGTGCGCAGGATCGCTGAGCGCATCGAGGGCGTGCGCGAGGTCGAGATCGACGTCGAGGCGAAGCGGTGCGTGGTGCGCGGGGACGCGTTGGACGCGGAGGACGTTCTCGCGCGCGTGCGCAAGTGTGGACGCGCGACGACGCTGCTGATGGAGTGACTTGCTCGTGTCCTGATGTTTTATTAGCGCGCGCGGGACGAATGGCACGATCACGCGTCGTCGTCGTCGCGCCGGCGGCCGCGGCGAACGGGCTTGGCGAACTTGGTCGCGACTTCGGGACCTTCGTCGTCGTCCTCGCCGTCGATGTCCCTGCCGTCGCAGACGTATAAAGCGACGAAAGTGCGACCGTAGCGCCGGTCGCGGACGCGGCGGAGACGCTTGCCGATGCTCGGGAGGATGTCACGCGCTTGGCCTTTGGCGTACTCGACGAGTAAAATGGTCGAGTCTTTGACCAGCGCCGACTCATCGAGCTGGAGGAGGAGCTCGGGATACGATACTTTTTCGTACGGAGGGCAGAACGATATGAAATCGAACGCGCCGCCGACGCCTCGAGCGTTTTTGTGGTGCTGGTTCATGAAGGCTTGCACGCTTGCGGTGTGTGTCGTCGTTTGCTTGGTGAGACCGAGCGAATTCAGATTCTTGTTCGTGACGTTGTTCACCACCCAGGGGTCCATTTCGACGAAATGTGCCTCGACGACACCGCGCGATATCGACTCGATGCCGATCGCGCCAGTGCCGCAGAACATGTCCAACCATCTCGAGTCTGGCGGAAACTGCACGTTGCTTCGCGAACCGAGAAAGTTTAACATCATATCAAACGTCGCCCCACGCACCATGGACATCATCGGTCGCGTGTCTAAACCGCTCGGCGACAAAAGCTTTCTTCGTGCATACTTTCCAGCCACGATGGTCATGCGCTTGTGCGTTTTTCTCGTCGCCTCGTATTCCTTCTTCTTGTTAAACGTCGCCACCTCTTGTTTTTCCTCCTCGATTGCAAATAACAGATCCCTCGGTACCCCCATGCGCACCATGCGCTCGATGTCCTCCTTTTTCATCCCTTTATCATCCCTCTTTGCGTTTATCTCACTACTTTCGCCCACCACGCGCTTCGGCTTCGCATCCGCCGCCGCGACGCCGCGCGGGTTCTTCTTCGGCGACTTTAACGACGTGTTCACCGCCTCCGAACTCCCACTCGCGCGATCGTTCTTCGTCGGCACGCGCACAAAGTCCATGACATATCCATTGCCACTGTCTTCGTCGTCGATGTTGAACAAATCTTCATTCGCCACGCGCACGTTGGCGCCCTCCGGGACGAAGAACCAGTCGTCGTCCTCGTCGTCGTCCTCGTCGTCCCAGTCTTCATCGTCTTCGATCGCGATCGGGTCGTCGTCCTCCAAGTCTTCCTCGTTCCAAAACAATAAATCTTCCTCCGCGTCGGCCGCGCTGTCGTACTGTCCCTTGGCGCGCGTCGCGAGCGCGCGGCGCGGGAACGGAATCGACACGCGGTGGCGGCGGCGGCGGACGGGGACAGCGCGCGGTCGCGCGCACGACGTCGATGGCGGCGTCGCGACGCGAGAGCTCGACAGCACGATTTGAGCGTGCGCGTGTGGCATCGCGCGCATCGGGAGCGCGGTCGAGGACGCGCGGATGTGTGCGGAACTTCGGCGGGCTACGCTAGAAACTAGAAACTACAAATAACGAGGTGTCAATTCGACGCGGTCCAGAACGTTTCCTCGTTTTCGGCGCCGTAACCGACGTAACGAGGTCGACGTTTGCCCGCGGGAGTGAAGTGCTTGAGATAAAATGGAAGCCCGCCCTCGACTTCGACGACGTCGTCGAAGACTTCGGCGAGCGCGCGCAAGGCGTCCAAATGATACGCCTCGGAGGCTTCGGCGGCATGAAAGACGACGACTGGGGACGATTTGTCGGCGTATTTGCCATCAGCGTTGATGTTGTCTATCATCACGTCCACGGCTGGGTTGTCCACGGCGTCTGATAAGCCACCCGTGCGAATCGCCGCGGGCATGGACGTTGCTCCCTTGAGCGTCTCTCGATTGAAGTCTTTGACGGGACGAATGTCAAAGACAACGGCGCCGCCTTCGATCAAGCGCTGCGCCTCGCCAATATTTTCGACGCGCCATGGCAGGGGCTCTTCATCTTCCTCTTCTACGATCATGACAGGTTCGGCATTTTTGGCGTGTTCCTGCACCGCGATTCGCAACTTTGCCTTCGCGTCCTCTCGCATCTTTACCGCCTCGGCGTCGGGCTCTTTCAACAATTTATCACGTGCTTCATCGCGCGCGGCTTTCCTCGTAGCCGCGCGTCGAGCGGCGACGAGCTCTTCGGGCTCTTGCCAACGCATGTACTCTCGAGCGAGCTGAATATTATTCACGTTTTCTTGCTCGCCAACGACGTTGCGTCCGCACGCCAACAGCCGCTCCAGCGTGATCGTCACGTCGCCTAATTTCAACCTCCGACGTTCATCTAAACCGACGAGCGAGTCATTTAAACCATCTAAGCCGACGTTGAACACGAAATCACTGACGGCGTCATCATACACACGCGCGCGTAACGCGCCGAAGAAATCTAAAGGCTGATTCGGAAATGTCGCGACGAGCGTTTCGCAACACGCCGTCGTCAACCCGTCATCCTTCATCATAGCGTGTATCATCTCAACCAACTCTTGCGACGTCGGCTCCCACATCCAAAGATCCATTCGACCGTCTCTCGTTAGAGGCGCATACAGTCGAGAAAAATCATTCCCCGTGACGATGATTGGCACGCGCGCGTTGGTAGATTTGGAGTCCGTCCTCCAAACCAGTCCCTCGCTCACGATCGTGGGATTGTCACAAATGTTCATCAACGTCCCGTGCGTGATTTGATTATTTACAGTCCCCAGATCGTCCTTAAACTTACCGATCCCGGCGTCGATGTCGTTGATAATAAGACAACTCAACTTCCCCGTCTCTCTCATCGCTCGCGCGGCGGTCAGATACCTTCGCCGCAACATCGCCCCGGGCTCCCCCGCCGTCGAATCCTCCAACTCCCCCGCGCTCGTTACGATCGGCTGCAACCCCATTTTCTTACACGCCAACTCCACGTTCATCGTTTTGCCGCAACCCTTGTGTCCCCAAATCCCCAAAATTAACGCCGGAGACGTCGCGCCGAGCGCCCCCTTATCCTTCAACAAGTTCTTCACCACGTGCGTCGCCACGCGCTCGGCGAAGCGTTCCGGCACGTGAAACCCATCGAGCGCGGCGAACGTTCGAAACTCACGCTCGCGATGTTCGCCCGTCGCGACGTCCGCGTCGACGCCGAGAACGCTTCCTTTAAAGAGCTCTTCTTCGACACCGCTGCGTTGCGAGTAGATGAAATCTTGCCCGCCGAGCGCGTCCTCGCGCGCCGCGCGTCGCGTTCGACCGCGCGAGACGCGCCCCTGACGCGCCACGCGCGCACCGACGGGCGCGCGCGACGTCCGCGCGGGCCCGCGCGGCGCCATCGCGCGAAACACTGTCGCTTCGGGACAAAAGTGCGCGCGAGACGACGGGGACACGAGCCGCGGGCGTTCGCGCGCCGCACAACGCGACGACGACGCGCGCGACGCGCGCGCGCGGCGCACACGGGTCGACGCGCGAACGGCACGAACGTTGGCGGCGCGCGAACGACGCGCGGGGCGAAGGCGACGCGACGTGGGACGATTGATGCGCGACGGTTCGAGCCGTTACTGCCGACGCGCGAACAATCGTCGACGCGTGCTGACGAAAGGCGCGCGCGCGAAGGTTGAGGAGCGAACGAGGAGTGGATAGTGATCATGGATGATAAGGTAGAACGGCGCGAGCGCACGGCGCGAGCGCTTCGCGAGGCGGAGTACGCGAAGGCGCAGCGAGGAAACTTTTTCGTGAGGAATCACGCGCGCGCCAAGCGGTATTGGTACGAGTTGAATCAAAACGATACCTCGTTGTACTTGTTCCCGCCCAGGAGTGGCGTGCGAAGGAACGCGCAACGATTGATTGCGTGGAAGTGGTTCGAGAGGGTGACGATCATGCTCATCGTGGCGAACTGCTTCACGCTCGCGTTGTACCGGCCGCTGGAGAAGCACGGACGAACGAATCAAAATTTAGAAGTCGCCGAAACGATCTTTACGGTGATGTTCACGTTGGAGTTTTTAGCGCGCGTGGTGGCGAATAACTTTATATTCGGTCCGCCCGAATCGGACGTGTACTTGAGGGATGGATGGCGAGTTTTAGATTTCACCGTCGTCATCGGCGGTTGGGTCTCCGTCGGAGTTATGGTCGCTGGTGGATCTGGAGGAGGTCTCACAGCTATTCGAGGTATTCGTGCACTGAGACCACTGCGATCGATTTCAGGGTTCCCTGGATTGCGCGTGTTCGTCTCGACGACATTTGCGTCGATGGGTATGGTTAGGGATGTCGTGTTTTTCCTCTTCGTCGTAATGATAGTCTTGGGTATCCTCGGCGTGCAGCGCTACGCGGGTAAGCTGTCGAACAGATGCGCGTACGCAAGCACACTTGATCTCGTCATGGAACAAATCGAGTTTCCGTGCTCAAAATCTACCGGCGGTCGTTCTTGTGGACCCATGCAAGTGTGCATCGCTACTGCGTTGACGGGCATGGACGACGGTCATTCAACTTTCAACAACATCATGGGTGCGGGATTTATAATTTATAGAGTTTTGACATTGCGTGGGTGGACAGATTTGATGTATCAAGTCATAGACGCCACCGGTGATCGTGTTTTGGCGATAATTTACTTCATCATCATCGTCGCCGTCGGCGCAATTTTTGTTTCATCCTTTATGTTGGCGGCGGTGACGACAAAGTATCGACAGACGGCAATTTTAGACGAAAAAAGGGCGCTGGACGCCGAGACGGAAGACAAATCGAAAGCGCTGAGCAATCCAAAAAGTAAGAGAGTGCTGGCGAGCAGGAGGGCGGGCCGATTTAGCTATGGAGAGCGCCTGGAGCGAATGATGGAACGACCGTTGGCGTTCATGCGGCGGGAGTTCATCTACCAGCGTTGGCTGCAGATGTTTGTGAAGCACAAGTATTTCGAAAATGGTATAACTAGTGCGATTGTGGTAAATACAATCATACTGGCGGTGCACTTTCGTGGTATGGGGAGCGAGATGGAGACAGCTGTGAATAATCTGAATTACTTGCTTTTGTCAGTCTTCGTGTTCGAGTTGGTGATGAAAGTACTCGCATTCGGAATTTTAGGATATAGCAAGGATCGCTACAATTTGTTCGACGCGACTGTTGTCACTGCCGGTCTGATAGAGCTGGCATATCGTAACAGCAGCTTGGCCGTCGCACGCGCGTTCCGTCTGTTGCGAGTGATGCGCACGACTCGCCTCATCACAAGAAACAAGAACATGCGGCGTTTGATAGATACCACCATGGAGAGCTTCAGTGCTATTCTGAACTTTTGCGGTGTCCTATTCGTCTTTGTTTTCGTCTTCACGGTTTTAGGCATGCAGCTATTTGGTGGACGCGACGAGTTTTGGGATGCGCGGCCGAATTTCAACACCTTTGGGGATAGTTTTCTCTCTGTATTCGAGATTCTGACGGGATCGCATTGGTACAAGTTGATGCTCGTCGCCATGAGTGGCTCGTACGGCGCTCCTGCAGCCTTGTTTTTCATTTGCTGGTCCTTCATCGGTTCATTTGTGCTGTTGAATCTCATCGCGGCGATGCTCATTGACACATTTTCACGCACGATGCGAGCAAAGGAGCTCGAACTCGAGCGTTTGCGCGAGGAAAAGAAAGAGACGGAACGCCGAGAGGCCGAGGCCAAACGTCAACGAGAAATCAATACTCTTCTCGAGGGAAACAATGATGATGAGATGGATAAGGTGGAAGTGCACCAGGAAGGCATAAGCACGGAGTTAACACGGTTGATGAAACCAAACGAGATTCGACGCCATCCGGATGCCAAGCGCATCGTGAATAGGATAAATACACGCAAACAGCGAGCATTTGCGAGAGAGGTGCAGCTGATAGAAAGGTGGCTGGAGATAATAGGTTTCACAGAAAATGATAGTGATGTTGACAGCGATAGTGAAGACAACGCGGTGGATGCCAATGAACAGCTCGTCAAGGACCGAGCACTTTTAGTTGACGAGTTGGCGGTTGATGATGGCGTGCCAGAGAGCCAACTGACGACGCTCATGCGAGAAAAGGCATCTAGAAAAGTATCCGCACTTGTCGCTACTGGTATCCCGATTCCCATGGATGATCGCCAGGTAAGGGCGGCCTATCGACGTTGGAGAATTGACGCGGCGGCGGAACAAGGCAGCGATAGCGACGAAGACATGAATATCCAGAACACAAACACACTACGGGATGAGTACGGCGGTACAGCGGACGGCACGGCTGCCAGTGCAATGGAGGTCCGAAGACACTTGCAAGAACATGCGCTCGCTGAACTTCGACGCAGTCTGTTGGAGCGTAGCGGCGAGTCGGGTACTAAAGACGCGCTTCAATGGGCGTCGCAGGCGCCCACAATTGGCTTGGCGATGAAGAGCGCGGAGGCTCGGATGCGACCAGAAGAACAAACTGCGATCATCGCACAACGTCGAGCGGAGGGCAACAAAAGTGGTCATCTCGGCAAATTCAAAGGAGACGGAATGAGCGCCGAAGGCGCTGCCGCAATCGCCGAGGCAAATTTGCTGAGCATGCGAATTCGCGAATCAGAGCGCTTGGAAGCTATAAAGAAGAAACGTGGCCAATCAGTCGACGAGGACGTGCCCGCGGCGTCCGACGACGTCGACGCCAACGATGGACTAGCTCCATCACCTGTCAATCCGCCGACGGAGCGGAAGACGGCTTCTTGGCGCGCCAGGGTGAAATCTACGCAGCCTGGCGAAGAACGCAAGTCGTTGTCGGAATCGCTGCGAGGTATGGCTGATAGACCAAGACCCGGTCCCGTGACAGAGTCTTTCAACGAAGATAACATATCTAGTGCGTCACCGAGCAGAGATGGAGATACGATGTCAAATTCACACTCGGCACGAAGTCCCCGCAACTCGCGTTCACGCGGTTCGCAAACAACTGGAGATTCTGCGCACGCGTACAACACCCTCGTGCCCATCGTGGAGTATACGTCGATGCCACCCTTGCTGAACATAGACTACAGCCTCCCGAGGATATCCGAAGACGTACACGCCGGTAAAGCCAGGAAGGCGTTGGGATTACCCGTGCGTGACATCGTTGTTGATGAGACGAAAATTGACAAATCTTCAAAGAAGAACATCGCCGAAGAGGACTGGTTACGCAATGCCGGTGCGACAAAGGATGAGATTTGCATGATGTACCCGTCGTTGGGTTTCATCAAGCCGCGACGCCCGATGCGACGTTTGCTATTCATGCTTATCAAGCATCCCGCGTTTGAGGCGCTCATGCTCGTTCTCATCGTATTCTCGTGCATCCAGCTCGCGCTCGACGCGCCCACAGTGCATCCAGAAAGTGATTTGGCCAGCGTTCTCAAAGCAGCGGACGTATCTTTCACGCTCATATTTTTGGGCGAGGCAATCATAAAAGTAATTGCGATGGGCTTCGTTATGCACCCAGGAGCATACCTTCGATCTCCTGCGAACTGCTTTGACTTTTTCATTGTCATCGTATCGCTCGCCGTCGAAACCATGAGCGCGTCAGCACTGAAGTTTATGCGCAGCTTCAGGTTATTTCGAGCTCTGCGTCCTTTGCGCCTGTTAAATCGAGTTAAGAGTATGCAAATCGTCGTTGCGACGCTGCTTCACGTCCTACCTGATCTTGGGAGTGTGATGCTGTTGGGATTGTTTCAGTTTTTGATTTTCGCAATTCTGGGCTCGCAGTTATTTGCTGGTAAATTTGATTACTGCAACGACCCTACGGTCTCTGGAATGCACGCGTGCGTCGGGACGTTCGTTGACGAGAAAGGTGCACACGTGACTCGCCGGTGGCTCAATCCGCCACTGAACTTCGATAACACCCTGCTCGCTCTACTGAGTCTCTTCGTCATCGTCACACGTGACGGATGGCTTTCTGTAGCGTTTCAAGGCATGGACTCAACGGATACGGACTTGCAGCCATCTTTAAACAACAGTGGCTGGACAGCTATTTATTTTTTGAGCTTTATTGTGATCCTCTCTTTCGTCTGGTTGAGTATGATCGTCGCCCTCGTGTGCGAGAGTTACAAGAAGGCTTGTGTGTTGAGCAACTCGACGCAGACGCTCAACGCCGAGCAGCAAGAGTGGGCGGAAGTTTTGCGTATGAAAAAACACGACGCCGAGCTCAAAATATTGGATGACGACACAACCGGGGCGCCACGGTTTTTCATTCGAAAATCGGCTTACTCCTTAGCCACGAACCCTCGATTTGAGGCTTTCATCGTTGGCTGCATCATTGCCAACACTATCACCATGGCGTCGTATCACGACGGACAACCGAAAGCCTATGCCGAAATTCAACGAGCGGCGAATGTGTTTTTCTCTTGGATCTTCTTGTTAGAGCTCTCGTTGAAAATGGTCGCACTGTTCCCGAAACGTTACTTTTCAGAGCGCTGGAACGTGTTTGATTTCATCATCGTCGTGGCTAGTATTCCCGACCTCGCAGGTGTGGATTTCGCCGGTACCACGGTGCTCCGCGTCATCCGACTTGGACGCGCGCTACGTCTGTTTAAACAAGCGAAGGGTCTACGTACGGTTTTCAATACGCTATTGAGCTCCTTTGAAAGCGCGTTTAACGTCGTTTTCCTGATATTCATGTTGATGTTTGTGTACGCGGTGCTTGGCATGAATCTCTTCGGCGACTACGAAACCACGTATCCGAGTGGACGTGTGGAGAACTTTCGGAACTTTGGCGCATCGCTTATGGTTCTCTTGCGAGTCATCACGCGTGATAATTGGAAGCGTATCATGTTCGACACGATGAAATGTGAATACAATGTGGACGGCGTCGCGGCGAATTGCAGTTACATCTTCGTCCCGGCGCTCTTCTTCACGAGCTTCATATTGTTGGGGGCGTACGTGTTGTTGAGCCTTATCATCGCCTCCATTTTGGACAAATTTACTGAAAACGCTGTGAACGAGGGCCTGCTTTCGACGGCGAATATATTCGTCACTGTCCGTCGAAAGTTGCTGCTTGACACGTTTTCCACCAAGCTCAAGATGAAGCTCGACTCGTTCAAAGTGAAGAAGCCCACGAGAGGGGCACGAAAGAAAAAGTAGGACTCGATGAAAGTATCGAGTGTGTAAAGTAGCTCTATGAAATGGAAATGATTATTAACGGTCACTTAAGCATGATTTACAGCGGTCTGCGATGTGGTTGCAGAGGCGGCAGTGAAGAATACAGGTGAGTCAATAGAAGTCAATCGACTTCAGCGCGCGTGCGTTTCTGATGAATGTTCGTAAATGGTACCAGTGGATTATTTTTCAGTCTTTCCTTTCTGCTCGGATGTTTCATTCTCAGTCTTGATGGCTTTTATCTTTGCCGACGTTGTCGCCGTTACGGAAGTGTTTGCGGCGGGCGCCACCGAGCCAAAGCCGTATGGATTTTGCATCGCTCCTTGGAACTGTTGCATTTGAATGAAGTGCGCCGCCATCTGCTGGTTAAACATCTGTTGCTGAATCGCTTGGAAAACTGCCGGATTTGAATGATCTTGCTGATCTGTGAATTGCGCCCACGGATTCTGGAACAGCGATGAGTACTGCATCGCCGACATCACGTTTCCAGAGCCGGGCGCCCGAGCGGCCGGGGCGTACGTAGTCGTCGCCGCGGTGGCAGCTGTAGGATAAGAAGGCGTCGGATGCGATAAACAGTCTGTTTTAAGCGCAGCCTCAGAGATGGGCGTGGCTGGTGCGACGTGCGCGCCGCTCAGCGCAGGTTGTGGTAGGGACGCCGAATTCTGCATGCCGCCAAATGGGAACATGCTCTTGTTCCAAAACTGCATCCCCCAGCGCGAGGCGGCTGACATTATGGCTGCCGAAGCCGCCGCAGCGGCCGCAGCTTGAGCTTGGGCGTGCTTGTCGCTCGTCGACAACATACCCGCGTTCACGTATCTCGCGACGGTCGGGTCGATGCCCCACCCTGAGACGTTGGAGCCCATCGCGGCGGTGTCGCCTACGGGCGCTTGTTGCGACCCTTCCGCGCTCCCTTGCTCATCGGTGGGCGATCGGTCGCGCAGCGCGGTGTCTGAACCAGCGTTCGACCCGTTGGTGTTCCATCCCGAGGGCTGTCGTCCGCCGTAACCCGAGTTCATGCCTTCGCCTTGCTCGGCTTCGGTGGCGCTTCCGTCTGAGGAACCGTCGCGCTTGGTTCGCGCCGTCTTGCTCCGATTTCTGTTCGAGCCCTTCTCAGCGGGCGTCGCCGGCGTGCATCTCGCCCGCTTACCGCCAACATGTTGATCATCGTTGCCCTGCGCAACCGCGAATCGCCCCCGTACATCCTTGAGCGAATTCTTCTTTCTCCGTCCCGCGCCCACGCGCACGTTGCGCAACGACCCGCCTTCGGTCCAATACCTGCAACACTTCTTACAGTAGAACCTCGGCTGCTTGATGTTGTAATTGTTATAGTAGCAAAACTTCGTATCGTCGCTCTTACACCGCGGGCACGCCACCGCGTAATCCGGCTTCGGCAAAGGTTCGCGCTTCTTCTCGTCGCCGCCGACCTCCGTCTTCGCGCGCGCACGCTTCCCCGCGTTCGCCGCATCACCGTCCCCGCTCGCGCGCGCGTTCATCGTCGGCACCCCCGCATTTCGTTGCGACTGCAACCTCTGTTCTTTCGCCGCGTTCGCCTCCGCCGCTTGTCGCCGCACCTCGCGCGCCTTGGCGTTCGAAGTCGCCCGCGCCCGCGCGTTATCCGACGCGCGCAATTCCGACGCTGGAATCGCGGCGAATATCGCATCCTACGTCGTCGAAAAGCCCCGATCGCGCGCGCAGTTCCGTCAGTCATTTACGTTCGCACCATTTCGCGCCGTCATCGCTCGCATAGCTCGTCGCGGCTTCGCGCGTCGTCGCGACTTCGCGCGTCATCGCGACTTTTCGTCGCATCGCTTCATCGCGCACCAATCCCGTCGCCGCGCGCGGTTCTGCCTTCGCGCGATCGTCACCGCCGTCGTCGCGCACGACCGCGACGGAAATTCCCTCGCTCGCCGCGCGCGCGGGGGGGGTCCGCATCGCGTCGCGTCGTCGTCTCGCGCGCGGCACGCGTCGCGTCGCGGTCGCCGCGGATTGATTGTCGTTCGCGGCGCCCGATGCCGACGCGGGGGGGCGCTCGATGGCGAGTCACGACTCGAGCGCGACCCTCGACCGATCGCTTTTTCTCTTTCGGCGATTTTTTCAACCGACGACGTCGACGGGCGTTTGGAGCCGCGCGAAGTGGATAAGATTGAAGATTTTTATTTTCGCGTGGGCGCGCTAGGCGAAGGGGGACGACGCGGCGACGCGCGGACGCGGGGAACCGTCGGCGCGGGCGTCGGACGGTTTGAGCGACGACGCTTCGAGGCGCTCGATTTTCGATGCCGCGGATTTTAAACCGTCGAGCGCGGCGACGAGGGCGGATTCGTCGGCGTTGGCGGGGGACGACGTCAAGTCGTCGCACGACAACGCGTCGCACTGGTCTCGAAGACTGGCGGTGACGTCGAAACCGAGCGCGGCTTGGTCGACGGCGCGCGGGAAGACCGCGAGGAAGTCACACGCGGCGCGCGCGGCTCGATAGAGGGCCACGGCGACGGCTTCGGAGTACGCATTGCCAGTCTTTCGCGTCGAGGCGTCGGCGATGGGCGAGCCGTGCGGCGCCGTACCGATGAGCGGCGACGTGGGTTCGCGCACGGAGTCACCTCTCGCGGTGGCTTGGAACCATGCCTGAGTGGCACGCGTCGCCGGTGGTTTTGCCGCCAACGTTTCATCGGCTCGCGTCTTTCGAGGACATCGCAAGCCCCCGACAACCTGAGGCGCGGCGAACCATCGAAGAAAGCTCACGCACGCCACGCGACAGCGCATCTGGCCTTCGGGCGAAGAAACTTGCCACTGCGCACCGAAAGTGGACGCGAGACGGCTGAAGAACAACGCCGTCACTTCGACTTCCTTGAGCGTCGCGAGTGTGATCTCTTTTGGCGCCAAAGCGGCGAGCATTCGAGCTTCCAACGCCGCGCAAAAGCGAACGAGATCAGCCCCGACGTCTACAGAGTGCACGGCGAGCGGCGATCCCGCGAGCATGGCGGTGACGCGCAGAGCGGAGCAATATATATCGTGATTTGTCGTGTTGTGACGTTCGGCCTTGTTTGACTCGACGCACAAGATGGCGAGAAGACGGACGGTGTCCGACGCGAGTAAAATCTCCGCTCCTTGATCGCTCTTGGAAAGGCTCAGGCACGTGTTTAGAGCGGCGATGGTCACACTGTCGACGTCGTCGTCGCCTGTCGCCGGCCGGAGCGCCGGCATTATCTTGTAGGTACTGAGCACTTGAAGCAGCGCCGACGTCGGAAGCAGGTCGCTGGCGATGTCTGCGAGCAACATGAGCGCCACGCTCGATGTCGTCGAAGCCTTAGCGTTATTCGTTCCAGAGTCCCCTGCAGCAGCTTGGCAAATGAGAGGTATGAGAGGCAACGCGGACTGGCCAAGCTCATAACTCGGCTGCACTGTCTTAGCAGATTGCATTCCGGCGCGCCACGCTCGGATGGCGAACAGCATGGCGGTGAGCAATGGGTTCACGAGAGACGCCGCTTCTCGCGATGGCGATCCCGAAGCGCTTGTTCGAGGAGCCAAAACCGTCGACACAACCAATATCACGCGCTGCACCGGTTCGAAATCGTTCTCCGCTGGTGTCTGAGGTGACGCACTGGATACTGAAACGCTCCACAACTGTGTCACGACGGACAACAACGTGGCCATTTCATTCGCCAACGGGCTGACGTAGGAAGGCATGCTCGCTGAATCCGTCACGATGATCTTCTGCAAACGCTCAGCGACGTTCAATACGAGATCTCTTCGACTATCTCTCGAAAGCCCATCGAGGAGAGTTTTCGGCGCACCTGTCGTCGTTGAGGCAGGTTGCGTGAACACCCCGGCGTGCATCTTCGGCAACTCACCAAAGGCGGCAGCGGCGATGAAGGAGCTCAACGAACAGATAGCGGACGACTGCGCGTCTGTGATCGACGACAGTAGGCACGTCTCGGCGAGCTGAGCGCTCATCGCACGCCCCATGTCTGCTAGGGCTCCTTCGGGTGCGCCCCACTGATCGTCCGCGTTCGAACCCACACATCCCGTAGCGACGCGAATCCAATAGGAGTCGTACAAATACGATTCACCGTACTCAGCAGTACCAGCGACGCTGAGAGGAGCCGGAGCGAACGCCACGGCCTCGACGTGCATATCGCGGGCCGCCTGCACGAGTCTATGCACCGCATCGGCTGACATAATAGAGCTCGGGCTTTGTGTAGCCGCCTCTCGAGCGACGGCTTCTAGAATTGCGACATTCGACGCCCCAGACGCTCTCAAATCTTTCGCCGACGCGTGCGAGAGCAAAGCGTCTCTGATTTTTCCACACATCCACTGTAATGTCGCGTCTGCCATCAACGGCGAGCGCTTCGCACTCATATCTTCGCGCTCAAGAACCGATATGCATTGCAGAACGAACGCTTGCGCGGCGAATTGCGTCTTTTGGCGCGACAAAGCGCAACTCTCGTGCGAGAGACACATATCAATCCATGAACTGATGCGTGAGTTCGCGCACCATTCTCGTACCTGCGCGTTAAACGTCGCGCTCGACGTCCCGTCGAGAGCATTCATAGACGACTCCGCTTCGATGGCGAATAGCGAAAGCACAGAACTAGCCGCGCTCAAGCTATGCGCCACCGCCGGTGGAGTAACTTCCTTCTCCGGTTGATCCACGCACGTCGCCAGTCTTTTCCACAACTCGACGTCCTTGACCTTGAGTGTCTGAATAGACTCGATGAGAAGTGGCTGGCGGCGCCAGAGAGCATCGAGCATGCGCAAAAGTGCCGCCAGGCAACGGGGCGACTGCGAGCGTATCTTTGTGGTGTCCTCGAGGATGTCCCACACTAAAGCCAACGCTCCTTCAACAGTCTTTTTCGTCTTTGTCGGGAGCGGCGGCGTCGGTGGTGGTGGCGTCGTAGGCGTCGTAGGTGCGAGAGCATTTGTCGGCGTCGTAGGTGCGGCAAGTGCGCCGGAAGCAGTCGGAGCTGGTAATGAAGCGGGGCGCTCTTCTTCGGGCTCTTTTTCGGGCACGAGTAAGGTGGCGACCCATTCCGGCTGATTTGCGATACCTGCGCTGAGTAAATCTGCGATGTCACACACGGCGTCCAAATCAGCGTGCTTGAACATGTGCTGCATCGAGCTCAGAATCTCCGCTCGATCTTGTCTGTCTAGCGTTGCAGCCATGGGAACGGCGTTCGCCGCCGCGCACAAAGGCACGAGGGCCGGAAGTGCGAGTGGAAAACACGCCGCAGCGTACGGATATCCGGCATATGACGCGATCGAGCTCGCAAAGGGAGCACCATTATTACTAGTTTCGATGAGCAGCATTCGCTCGAGTACACCACCGAAATTATCACCTGCGTGATAAACGATGAGTGGTATAGACCTGAGCACCGTCGCAATTGCTTCTTCGAGAGCCGTAACTTCCTCTGTTCGAGGCGCACCGCCTTCTTCATGCAACTTGCGTAGAGACGCTGCATCGTACACAAGTGGTGCAAACGATCCAAAGCAAATCGCCTTGTCGTTGATCAAGTAGGACAGCACCTTGTCACGAAGTCTAATGGCAAAATCGCCGTGTCGGGGAGTGAAAATTTGATAGATGATGCGCTGCACCGCCGCGTGAACGATCCATTTTTCAGCTTTGTGCCTGTACCGCCACTGCACGTGACGGACAGCAATTTCTTGCAGGACATGATCTACGAGGGCCTCGAGCTTATCGCCAAGCCCACCATGTTGGAGTAATGTCTCCACTAAACTAAGCACGGCCAACGTCAACGGATATTCACCGAGGCGCGACTCGCTGTCGCGAATGGCGCGAATCAACCCGGGGACACCAGTGCCTGGAGTGCCCGACAGGAGCGGCGCCTCGAGTACCTCTGCAACGGTTCTAGTGGGCTCAGCCGCGGCGAGTGCAGATAATGCCTGTAACACGGTGGCGGTCGATTGAATGCTTTGCTCCGTATGAAGAGACTTGCTTCGCACGTGCAACGCCAACGAAAGACCTGTGAGGATGTCGGTCGGTGACCCTTTCGGCACGGACTCAGAAACGTCACATGATAACATTGGTCTCGCAAATGATGGTGCGTGCGTCAAAACTTTGGACAAGAATAACGTCGTCGCGTCGAGTTCATCACTCTCGCTCGTCGTCAATTCTCTGCTCAACCCCGCACTCGCGAGCAGGGAAAGGCGAGTCAGACAAAGATGCAAGCCGTCAGCAGGTGCGGCCCAGACGATCAACGGTGTGGTTTGTGTGCCCATATCAATTGCCAAACCGGACATGCCAGCTTCGATGAATCCGCCGGGAATGTAAGGACTTGTAAGCCGATGGATGGCGGTGACCGAACCGCTCGCGAAGCCCGACTCGACGTCCATCACAGCGTCCTCGCTTGGTTTCAAGCCTTGCTGCATGATGTCTGGAGAAGGCACCGGTAGAGCAACCGTCGGCAGTTGTGCGATGTATGCCAACGCGCACTCCGCCGCGCGATGGCCCTCGGAAAACGCCGCGAGTACTCTCAACAGTGGGGCGGAATCGTAAGGAAACCGCTCTCGACAGCCTTCCAAGAGCGCGAAGAGCGGAGCCTCTTGGCCGTCCTCTCTCGCACCACCCCAGAACTGCTCGCATAGCACTGGCTGATGTGCGAGAAGTTTTCGTAGAACGCTCAAAATCTGGTTCAGGTCGTGAGTGGGCAAGCGGTGAACGGGAAGCATGTCGTACGCGGCGAGAATGGTGGAGAACATATTCTTCAGCACGCTCTTGTGGAGCGTCACGGTGGCGTCTTCGCCTCGCAACTGTTCCGCATCGAGCAAGTGCGACAGCGCAGAGAGCCCGCATTCGTTCGCTTTCTGCGTCATGATTTCGATCGAAAATCCGCCCGGCATGTACTCAGCATCCACCGGTAGCAACGTGAGAAACGTTGACCACGCGAGCAGCGTTGGTCCGTGCGCCGCGTCGCTCTGCCATTTTTCCATCATTTCAGTGATGGACTTTAGCACAGTCGCTTCCAAAAAACCGTGCGCATTCAGGCTCTTCCCGGAAAATCGATCGACTAAGTTTTCTAAATCCATCGCCGCGATCAGGGTGACGTTGCACAGCGCGCGAATATCCTCCGTGAACGCGTTCACGTGCGCCTGGGGCGCGTGCGACTCGAGCTCAATCGCCGCCGCGGGCGCGCGCCTGAGCGCACCCTTCTCAAACATTCGAGCCAACTTCATGAACATTTCAGGTTTGCACTTCACGCGGTTGTAGTACAGCAAAAATAGAACCTCCAGCAGCGCCACCGTCTCTTCGAGCGTTTGCCCCGCCCACGCCGCGGCGTCCTCCGGACTCGCCCCCTCGGGCCCGCTCGCGCTCGCCCCGCTCATGTGCCGATCGAGCGCGCGCCACACGTTCTCCTCGAACCCAAGATCGAGCATCTTCGTCACCGCGCACTCCCACGCGTCGCCATCCGCGCCGCTCGACGCGTCCCCGCTCGTTCTCGAGAGCAGCGCGTGCGCGCACTTGATGGTCCCGAGTCGCTCCCGAAAGTAAAACCGCATCACCTCTCGCACCACCTCCTCCGTCGCCTCGCTCGGTCGCGGCATTTCGCTCTCATCCAGCGCGCGTCTGAGCAGGACGTACGTCTGCGTCTCGTCCAACCGCAATCGTCTCGCGCACTCCGTCGCCACCTTCGCCGTCGTCGCGCTCACCCTCAGCGTCTTCCCCCCGTACTCCACGCTCCCGCCGCGCAGCGCCTCCGCGCTCGCCGCGCGCGTCGGTCCGTACGTTTCGCACGCGCGCGCGACGTGTTCGAGCGCGTCCTCGAGCGTCGACGTCGTCGCGTCGTCGACGACGTCGCCGCGCTGAACGGTCTCATCCAGGGCGTAAAACAGCGCGCGCGCGTTCGGCAGCGTCGCCGTCGCCGTCGACGTCGACGTCGGCGCGAGCGGCGCGGCGGCGAGCGCGCTCGGCGCCGGCGCGCTCGGCGCGCTCGGCGCGGGCGCGGGCGCGGGCGCGGGCGCGCCGAACGCGAACGACATGTCGTTCGACGCGCGCGTCGAAGTGCCGCACTCGCGCGCGCGCGTCGGATCGCCGACGCGCGAATTCGCGCGCCGATCGTCGAGCGCGCGCGTCCGCGCGACGTCGCGATGCGGTGCGGGGAGACGACGGCGCGCGAAGCGACGTCGAGGGCTGGCGACGGCGCCGCCGGGACGCGCGGTGACGAAGACGGATTCGTGCGCGACGCGGGCGTCGGATGTCACATCGCGCTGGACGTCGCGCGCGCGAATCACTCGTCGTGGTTGCTCGGCGCGGAAGTCGTGGACCCGGACGAGTACTCGGACGACGCGGAGTTCCCGGACGTGGCGTTGGACGCGGATGGACGCGGGGACGCGCCGAGACTGAGCGCGACGAACGCGGACGGATCAGACGCGGTGAAGGTGGCGTACATCACGGTGTACGACGTGAAGTGTTATGGGAAAGGGAATAAATCGCTCGCGCAGGGCGTGACGATCGATAACGATGGACGACGGTCGACGGTGACGACGTTCGTGTGCCTGGTGCCGCCGCGCTCGATGGCGCACCTGTGCTTTTTGCGACTGGAGGGAAGGGACGTGCGGGACGTGCGAATCGACAGCGATTTTCGCGCGTGGTCGATGCATCCGAAACCTAATGACACGCACAGCCAATCGGTGGGGTTTCCTCTGCGAGGCGAGCGATTTTTGTGCACGCAGAATGAAGGGGGCGAATTGACGCACTTTTTCAGCGGGAATTTGCACGCGGTGGATTTCAGATGTCCCGAAGGCACGCCCGTGCTCGCGGTGGGCGATGGTGAAGTAATCGAAGTGTGCGACGAGAACACGCTCACTGGAATCGCGGTGTCGAATCTATTCAAATGGAATTCAATCGTGTTAAAGCTCGACGCTCGCTCGACGCCGGAGACGCCGCCGAGAAACGCGAGCGCTGAGTGCGCCACCACGACTGAGGCCGACGTCTCCACGTACGACGTCAGAGGTGGTGATTTATTTGTCGAGTACGTGCATATTCGCGCCAAGAGCGCCAAGGTTAAGGTCGGCGACCGCGTGCAGCGTGGACAAGTCATATGCGAGTCCGGCTCCGTGGGATTCAGCCCCGAGCCGCATTTGCACTTTACGGCGTTTCGCTCGGGCGACGACACCGCCGACACCGTGCGCGTCTTGTTCGAAGCGCGCGACACCGGTGCGACATATCTCCCGCGCGCGGGTTCGTATTACACCGATAGCGTAGGTAAGTGCGCGTAGGTAAGTGCGCGTAGTCCGCTGTACATTTTCATTCACTTTTTCATTTTCATCGCCGCAACCGACGCTCGAACCGCGCGCGCGACGTCCCACACCGCGACGCGCGCGCCGACGATGGGCAAGACGCAGAAGCGCGCGCGAAAGAAATCGTCGCAAGCGCCCGGCGTGCGCGACGGCAGCGCGATCGCGAAGCCGACGCACGCGACGGCGGACGCGACGACTGATGTTCAAGTCGCGGTGGCGGCGGCGGCGATGGCGGTGGACGACGCGCGCGACGACGGCGCGCGATCGAGAGACGTGAGCGAAGGGACTATTTTACGTGCCCTGCTCGCGCAGTCGTGCGTGGACGCGTGCAAGGCGCTGGATGCGGCTCTGGCGCGCGGCGTCGCGGTGCGGGCGGATACGTGCGCGAGAGTGCTGGCGTTGTGTCAGGCGCGAGAGAAGGCGAAACCGGCGCTGCGATTGCTGCAAAGAATGGAAGCGAACGGTATGGCGCCGTCGCGAGAGGCGATGCGGTGCGCGTTCTTCGCGTGCGCGAAGCGGGGAATGTTGCGCGAGGCGCTGGTGTTGATGTCGCGGCTCGACGGCGAAGGAAAGCGTTTCTTAGGGAAGGATGTCCTCGTGCGAGCGTGCGCGATGTGCCCAGGGGGCGTCGATGGGGATTTAGGTTTAGCATTATTGGAAAGCGCGCTGCGCGGTATCATGTGCGGGTCTTGGGAGCCGGGATCTACCGCGACGATTCGCGCGCAAATGCCGTTCGCGGTGCCGCGCACGAAGGACGACGACGACATTCCCGCGCCATTGGTGCGTCGCGATATTGAATACGCGCCGGGTAGCTTTAAAATGGTTTGCGATAACGATGGACGACGTCGGCCGGTGGATAGGTTGCCGCTTGAGCTGTACGCGCCCGCGCACCCGGGCGTAATCCCATTTGCGCCTTCAGGATTGACAGAGGCGGCGCGTTACGACGTGCCGCACGTTCCGGGGGCGTTCGTCGTGACGAATCTTCTCACGAAAAGCGAATGCTCAGCAATCATAGCCGCCGGTCACGCGATTGGGCTTCGTACCGATCCCGGCGACGTCGACGGTGTCACGGGCGCGTCTCGTTTGCAATACTGCGAGTTCATGGTTTGGCCGCAAAATATTCAAGGTCTGTGGCGACGAATCGCAGACTTAATGCCTCCCGGTGCTGTGGGTATTAACGCGCGCTGGAGGTTCTTCCGTTACGGTCCTGGTACGATTTACCGCCGTCACGTGGATGGGTCCTGGCCCGAGGGCGCACTCAACGAGGAATGCGAATATGTCACCGACGTCTCCGATGGCAAAGTCCGCTCGAAGTTGACTTTTCTGATTTATCTCACCGAAGGCTTCAACGGTGGATCGACGACGTTTTACACCGCTACGCCGAGCGAGCCTGGAGTCTTGAGCGCGCGAGGTGTCGTGCCACAACTTGGCGCCGCGCTCTGCTTCCCGCACGGCGAAGCCGAGGAGTCGCCCGTGCACGAAGGCAGCGCCGTGACCGCGAGCTTGAACGGAGGCGAAACGTTCAAGTACGTCATTCGCACAGATGTGCTGTTCAATGTGTCGGATATCTAGACTAGCGGCTTCGCGATGAATTATAGTACAACAGAAGAATTGAATTGAACACGAACTAAAGATATGGCGAACGGGCTAAGAGAGGTACACGACGCCGCACCCTTCATCCAACGCGAGATGGAAAGCTTTCACGGTAAACGCGCCCGCACGACGGTCGCACCCACTCACTTCGATCGCCACGGACGCGGGCGTCGGGTAGCCCAAGAATGTCGACGCGCTCGCCGCTCGAGCGTCTTCCGCGGCGAACTCGGTTACTCCAGTCGCCTTAAACTCGCCGCGCCGATTCAACGCCGCCGGCCCGAGCGTCTTCGCAATCTTCCCCGCCACGGCGTCCACATCGTTCGCGCACAACACGACGCGAACCACAGAAGAACTCCCACTCGCCCACGGCTTCCCCGTCTTGACGAACTTTGCCTCGAGCGCGCACGCGCTCGAGGACACCGCGCAACCGGCGTACGCGTCGCCGCGACAATTTTCACCATTCGCCGCGCTCAGCGCGCCTCGCCGAATCGCCGCGTTCCGCGCTCTCGCGGGATTCTCGTTTCCGATCACCACCCCGCGCAGCGTGACCTCGTCGCCGTCGTCGCCTCGCCTCGCCGCGTCGCCGCGCTGAAACTCCACGACGAACCCGTTCGCGTCGCGCACCGTCGCGCTCGCCTCGTCCTCGCGCTCCACCGCGAGCCCATCACCGCTCGCCGCGATCAACGCGCGCGCGCCATCGATCGGGCGCGCGCCCGTCGGGCACGTCACGACGACGCGCGACACGCGCGAGGTCGTCGCCGTCGCCGTCGCGTCGCCGCCGACGCGCGAGTTCGCGAGCGCGCCGCCGAGCGCGACGCCGACGAGCGACGCGCGCCGCGTCGACGGCGGCGTCGAAAACGCGCGCGCGTCGCGCGCGAGGACGCGGTCGAGGACGCGCGCCGCCGTCGTCGGCATTTGACGACGCATCGGCTTCGGATGGATGTCGACGACGCGCGCGACGGCGGCGACGAGGACCGTTCCGACGACGACGATGACGCGCGCGAGGACGCGATCGACGCGAGCGAAGGCTCGAGCGAGGACGACGAGGACGAGGACGACGACGAGGACGACGACGAGGACGACGATGATGTAGAATTGGATGATGCGCAATTGGACACGATAATGACGCTCGAACAAGAGCTCGAGAGCGACTCCTGGCGCGATTACGCGAAAGCGGGGAGATTGATTGATTTGTTGCGCGTGGCGAACCTGCGCGAGCGGTGCAGAACGGCGAGGGAACGATATAACGAAGCGTTCGCGATGGACGAGGCGCGCTGGTCGGCGTGGATTCAAGACGAATTGGCGAATAAGACGACGGGGACGAAACGCGAACGGCACACGCGATGCGATGAGTTGTTCGCGAGGGCGATCGAAGAGTGTGGACGGACGAGCGTGCGGTTGCACATGGGAAGGTCGAGGAACGCGATGGAGCTGGAGGCGGATGAGAGCGACCGACGCGCGCTTTACGAGACGGCGACGGCGGGACCGGGGATGAACTTTAACGATGGGCATTTGATTTGGCAGGCGTATCGAGCGTTTGAACTGTCGTGGGCGGCGTCGGAAACGCAGAAAGTGCGGGTGAAGGCGCTGTATTTGCGACAGTTGAAGATTCCACAGGCGCAGTCTCAGGCGACGCTCGAGGCGGCAAAGACGTGGGCCGCCGACGCGGGTCTTCATAACGCAGACGCCGCGTTCCACGAAGCGTACGCGGTTGGTAATGCTGCAAAAGTACTGCGCGAGCCTTACGAGGCGCGTCTGCTCGCCGTGACGAGTTCGCATGAAGGCGACGCGAAGCTGCTTCGAGCGTACGCAACCTACATTGATTTTGAAATGGCGAGCGGATCTCCGGACAGAGTCGTTCACTTGTACGAACGCGCGCTTTCGTCGCTGCCGTATGTCGCAGAGCTCTGGCGAGACTACGTGTTGTACGTGTGGTCGATATCGTTCAAATCAGCAGAAGCAGCTTCGCGCACTTTGATGCTTCGCGCCGTTCGCATGTGCCCGTCTAGCGTTCTGTGGAAGTCGGTGCTCGAGCTGGAGTCGTCGTACGACTTGTACACGCATGCGCTGAGAACGAAGTTCAGAGATCCGAACGACTACGGTGCGGTTCTTACAAAAGTTCTCACACAGTGCGTACGTTTGGACGATTGGGCAAAAGCGTCCGGGTGCGTGACTTTTGGTTTCGAGCAGATGGCCAAGGATTATTCGCCCAACATCATGGCGGCGGCGGCGATCCATGTCTTGAAAGAACTAGTAGACTACGCGTTGATGAAAGATCACAAGACGACGGTCGCGTCATTCATAGACGCTGTTTTTGCGCAACTCGCGGAGCGGGCACCGTTCAAGACCGCCGCTGAATTTGTCATCCTTCGAACTGATACGTCGCGCCTTATAAAGAAGACGCAAAAGGAAGTACTAGACCTGTACGATGTAGCGTTACAGCGAGGAACCGTGGAACCCGTCGGCCTGTCGAAGAAGACGGTAGATGAAGAGACCCGTCGATTGGCTGGAACGGCTATGCTACTGAAAGCAAAGGCGCGATATCTGTCGACATTTGCACCAAAAAAGTACGACGATTTCAACGAAAAGACCAACGCTATGGCCGCTGTGCGGCGGTACGAGTTAAAACTCGCGTGTGAGCGATTGGCTGCGAACGCGGCGGCGAAAGAGCGCATGAAAAGCGGTGGAAGCCGCCGCGAACGCGCCGCCGCGCGTCGCGCCGGAGCCGAACCCATTCCACGCAAACGAACTCGCGAAATTCCAGAGGGAGGCGACAAGACTGATATGAATCTTGCCGGGATGGATCATGACGCTCGTGTCAAGACGCTTTTCCCAACAAGAGACACGCAAACAGCCTTTGTCAAAAATTTGTCCTGGGACGTTACGGACGCCGAGCTCATGGAGTTCTTCACCGGCGCGGTGAGCTGTCGAATCGTCAAGGACAAAGCCACTGGTCGTTCGCGAGGAATCGCGTACGTTGACTTTGGAGAAGAAGCTGCTCTGAACGCTGCAATCATGCGATCCGGTGAGGCGCTCAAGGGAAGACTGGTTGATATCGCGAAGAGTCGGCCTCCCGGTGACGACGGACCCGATGGTCGCGGTGGACGTGGCGGTGGACGTGGCAGTCGTGGCGGTGGTCGTGGTGGCGGGCGCGCCGCACCGTCTGTGGCTTCTGGACGTGGTCGCGGAGGCTTGGGCCTTATGCCTCGCGCGATAACGGTGACGCGTACGGACAACGGCGAAGGCGCACAAGCAAAAACTAACGCAGACTTCAGGGCAATGTTTGTGAAGGGATCATCGCAGTAGAGACGCTCGTAGTAGTGATGAAAAAAACGTTGTTGTATAACAAGATGAACCCGGATCGATGTTCACCATGCAGCCCCCGACAAGCGTACAAGTATAACGAGCTGAGTCGGATGGACTTTCAATCGGTAAAAATCGTGTTGGTACATATATGGCGCGCGCGCTGGCTATACTAAAAGCAAGCTCAGCACACATCGTGTCAAGACCAGTGCATTCGCTCAAGCAGCCGGCGATACAGGTACGGCGAGAGCTCGCTGAATCCCCCAAAAGGCACGTATTTTAGCACGTTTGCCTCCTGCTCCAAAAGCCGGTTCGTGGTTTCGTCGTCCATGCCGAGGAGCTGCGCGTAAAGCACGCGTCCTTTATTTTTATGCTCCAGCGCTTGATCAATGTTCGCGACGTTTCTAGTGGCCACGAGCGTCGTCACGTGGTCGTTGCCGCTTTGCAGGGCAATTTCCAAGCCGCGTTCGTAAGACTTGTCCACCAACGCCTTATTCGGTAACAGCGCTCCTGTCTTTCGATCGAGTCGAAGGTACGCGCCGCGTACGAGCTTGGCACCGATCGTGAATCCGAGATCCCTCGATCGCTCGATGTCTTCGCGCAACTCGTCCACGGCGTCGGCGCGGTACATTTGGTATGTCTTGAACACAGTCGGATACTCGCCCCCGTCGTTTTGCGAGGTGTTATATTCGCGCATCAAATCAAACGCTGTCCGAGAGTAAGCCGCATGTAATGCGTTCTCCTCCGCGTCGATACACACCGAAGTCTTCAACTGAGCCGCCCGCCTGGCGATGTTCCTCGCGTGTCTCTCCGCCGTGGCGTGGTTCTCCTCGCTCCCGAGCGCGCTGAGCTTCAGCGCGTGCATCGCGGAGGGAAACTCATTCATCCTTTCCGCGATCACGTGCGCCACGTGCGCCGATTCACGCGTCGGACGATGCTCTCGCGCGAAGTCGATGATGGTGCCCACTCCAAGACCTCGCAACCCCTCCACCAACGGTCTCAACTCGTGCGTCAGCGCCGCGAACCGCAGCGTCGGCCGCAACGCGCCGACGTTCCGCAAGAACGCCATCACCACCGCTCACGCGCGCGCGCGCGCCCTCAAATCGCGCGCACGCGCGCCGCGCTCGACCAAAACGCGTCGTTCGCAAAACGCGTCGTTTCGCAATGCCAACAGTCGCGCGCGTTCGAGCCCACCGGCGCGCGCGCGTCGCTCTCTCTCTCGCGCGCTCTCGCCGACGCTCGCGCGCGTTCGTTCGCGCGTTCGTTCGTTCGCGCGCGCGATCCGTTCGCGCCGCGCTCGATCGCCGTCGCGCGTCGGTGTGCCGCCGCGTCCCGCGTCGACGCGTTTTGGCCGCGCGACGGTTCGCGAGAGTGAGACCTAAACCGTCACACGGACCGCGCACGATTTTTTCGCGACCGTCCGGCGTCGTCGTCAGTCGGCGACGCCGGCGTCGCGCGCGCGGCGGGCGACGCGCGCGCGACGACGCGACGCGGATGGCGACGCCGCCGTGCGCGTCGTGTCGACTCGTGGAGATGGGCGGACTCGTGGACGCGACGCGACCGCCGAACGCGAACGCGATGATTTCGGATGACGACGCGGACGACGCGCGGTCGACGCGCGGGACGGCGGCGAGCGCGAGCGCGAGGGCGCGGGCGACGGCGGCGATCGATGACGACGGGCGCGAGGAGGGCGCGCGCGCGGTGAAGGCGTCGAGGGGACGGCGCGGGTGGTGGTGGACGTCGAGACGGTTCGGGACGGATATCGCGGGCGGCGGCGAGCCGAGCGCGAGCGCGGTGGTGGACATCGTGCCTAGAGACGACGGGGGGGAGACGCGGTCGCGGATCGCGCGGGAGATCGAGACGTCGCTGACGCAGTACGTGGAAGACGCGCGAACGATGGAGATGGGGTGGGAGAAGAAGTCGCGGAGGAGGACGACGACGTCGAAAACGGTGCGGGAGCTGTGCGCCGAGGCGAGCGCGAGGACGAAACGGGTGCGAGCGACGACGATTAGAGGCGCGAAAGTGACACACATGGTGTTGAATGCGTACGCGAGGCGCGCGTTCCGTTTGGGTGCGGCCGTGGTGGTGGAGTTGACGAAGGAGGATTCGAGACGGAACGCTACGGAGGCGGCGACGAGGGGGGCGTCGTTGGCGAGAAACGCTCTTCGCGGAGTACACGTGCAGTTTCCACCTCTCGTGGGGGTGACCGTAGAAGCACACCATGTGATTTCTGTGCTCTCGCGCATCGCGCGCGTGGTGGGTAGACCTTTTGGTGTTCTCAAGCCCAAACGACGTCGCTCGTTCGCGCGTCGAACGCCTGCGCAAGCCGACGTCGAAATCATCGGAGACGCGGATGTGGAAATCGCGTCAGCGTCAGAGACTCCGATTCGCATGCAAGAGTTGATGCACTTTTTCGACGGCGCGAACGGCATTCGGCCAGACGAGTTCACGGAGCTTTTGTCGCCTCAGTCGATCGCGACGAATGTCGACGGCGAAGATGTGTTGCGCGTCTTTGCACCCGATTCAACGCTTCTGACGCCACAGACGGTGGACATATCGCCCGTCGCCGCGATAGACTTCTCACACGAGATGTCGTACATCAGTGACGGCGGCGGTAGGAATGATAATGTCTCACCGCAGCCGCAAAGCCGTAGCAAATCTGCGCACGACATCGCGATGTCTCCAGATCCGGAGGCAAAAGCGTTCGTTCGACGCATCGAGGACGATTTAGAACGCCTCGCGAGCGATTCTGAGGAAGGCGCGAGTTTGAGAATACTCAGCGTGGACGATGTGCGGTTCGGTTCTCGAGTGCTGCGCGAGTGGTTTCTCGCGTGTCGCAACAACGCTTGGGCAATGAACGACGTGGATAATCGAGCGCGAGAAATGACAGAAAGCCTTGCGCACGCGGTGCTTTCGCCGAAAGTAAAACTCGCTAGACGTGTTTTTGCGCTCGATAGTGAATCTGACGAGTTCGAAGAGCTCTTGGAGGAAGCTCTCACGCAGTCGTTCGCCGATTTATCCGACGAAATTGGCGAACAGCCGCCCGAGTTCGCGGCGTCTGTTGCCGCAGCAGGCAGCGAAGATGTCGCTGTGGCGTCCGAGTTGAAACCGAATGATGTCATTCAGAACGAATCTAATATATTGGACGACGCAGACGTCACGGGTGTCGCATTAGATCAAGAGCCAGTCGTAATTACGAAAGACATCGTCGAGGTGTATGAAGCGCCCGCCGTAGAAGTTGTCGTCGCGGACGAGCGATACGCCGATCAGATCCGTCGGCTCAGCGAAGAAGTGGAACGCATGAAGACTGAACAGGCTTCGATGGTGAAGATGGCCGAACAACGAGACGCGGAGTTGCGGCAATCGCTTGAACTTGAACGCGCCCAGCTGCTGGTTGAGGCGAAGAAGATTGATCCGCCGACACAGTCGTTGCAAGTACAAGAACTAGCTCAGCTAAAGGAAGAGTTAGAGCGTGTCAAGGCCGAGCAGATAGCACTGAAGGATAGATCCGAGCGCAGAGAGCGCGAGCTGAAAAAGACTTTCGCTATCGAGCGCGCCAAGTTGGAGGGAAGTCTAAGGGAGTCTTTCGCGGCGGAGCGAATAGAGCTCGAAGAAGAGTTAGCCAAGTCCATTTCTTTAGAACGAGGTGGGTTAGAGGAACAAGTGCACAAAGGTGATGAGTACCTTGATAGTGAGATCCAGCGTTTACACGAAGATCTGAATCAGATGAGGTCCGACCAGGAAAAAGTACTCATGATTGCCGCTGCACGCGAAAGTGAGCCAAGCAACGTGACAACGCCCGGTTCTCCTCTCTTTGCGCTCGACGCCGAGGCCGATGTTTCTATGGAATGGGATTTATATCAGCTTAAAGAAGAGCTCGACCGCGTCAAAACCGAGCAGTTGACAGCGTTGGCGCTGACAGAAAGTCGTGAGGACGAGTTGAGAAAGTCACTCGCGTTGGATAAGAAATCGGTTGAGGATGCCATACGACGCGAGGTGCTGCGCGCCACTGGTCAAATTGAGATGCAAAGTGTGAATGCTAGTCACCACTTTGAGCACAAGGCTACGCACCTCACACGATTGCTCAACGATGCCGAAACGCTCATGAAGTCGACCGAGGATAGGCTCAAGCTTCGCGAGCGCGAGTTGTTGAGTAATGCGGAAGGAATGATGACTCAAGCCGAAAATCGTCTCAGGCGCCGAGAGCAAGAGCTGCTAGCGCTCGCATCAACACCTCCAAGCGTGTCGCCGTTCAGAGCAGTCGACCTTTCGACACCTGCTGCGAACGCAACGGTCAGCGTCTCAGCGCTGGAACGAGCTCGCGCACGGCGACGTTTGCTTCACGAAGTCACCGACACTTTCAGCTTGAACGAAATAGTCACTCAGGCGCGCCAGTTGGCTTCCGACCTCGAGTATAGGCTCCAACGATGAGCATCAAGTAGTATTCATTAAATCAATCTTTGCTACCGCTACGTTTGACCAATCGACTTAAGTCGACGGGCAAAGTGCTTCTACCAAATCGCCGATTCGCACAGAGTATTCAGTCTCCTTTTCTTGTTCGTCAGCGGCTTCGTCACGGAACTTTTGTTCGATTATGAAATCTTTCCATTTCGTGCCGCGGTAACCAGCCCGCTTCATGAAAGCGGCCTTAGTTATTGTCTCGCCTTCGGGCATGCGAATACTGGACTCGCCCTTTTCATTCATGAAAAACTCGCCCAACAACTCTTTGCATTTCACCGCGAAGTTGATCGAAGCGGGTCGCTTGATCGTGATTTTTACCTTTGCCGTGCCTTTCTTTGATTCGCCTTTGACTGCGGCGACTTGAATTGTGTCTTCAGCGGGTTCTGTGGTCTGTTTCGCCGCACTCGCCACAACATCCTTTCCTGGCGTGCTCTGTTTGGACGAGTCGCCGCCGGACGACTGGGCGGCAACATTTATGCTAGAGAGTATGCGACTCAACCCACCTGGCGCTCGAATGACTTTTTCCAACACCTTGTCGTTCGCGGTCGTCATGTCGCGCGGCGTCAACGCTTTACTACTCGTCGCAGTCACGCGTTCAGCCGTCTTCTGCGACGAACTCGAAGAGCTACTGCTTGACGAACTCGAAGAGCTACTACTCGACGATGAGTCCGATGAGTCGCTGCTGCTAGAAGAGCTAGAAGAGCTACTACTCGACGATGAGCTACCGCTCGAACGAGACTTAATCGCTCCTGTGTTCGATTCCACGTTTTTTGGTTGCGTCGCTTCGTCTGCTTTCGCGCTGTCCTTCTCGTTGTTGGCATCCTTTTCGGGGAGTGAAGTTAGATCAGCCTTGCCGCTCAGCGACGCTTCGTCGTCCTCTTTCGCGCTCGCCGCTGTTCCGTCTTCGGCATCTTGCCACATCGGCATTTCACCATCGTACCCGAGTTCGCCCAGTATCGCTTGCGTAAGCATTCTTTCGACGACGCCAAACCTTTGAGATGAGTGTCTTGGAATTTGTTTCGTAAATCCGTCAACCAGGCAAGTCGGCACGCGTTTATGTTGTGCGTAACCGGATCGGTACAGGCGGGCGATAAGAAGCGCGACCGCGAGAAAGTCGCCGACTTCCCTATTTACGGCAGGGGTCATTTTTGCAATCTTTTCGCCCAGTTCATTGAAAATCAGGGTGCCGGTTTCGTACTGCACCATGGCGATTTGCTGCGTCACGGCATTCGTCGTTCTCACCAGAGTGTCGAAGGTATCCATATTCAAACGCTCCAGTGCGTTTATGAAAGCTTTACTTACGAGCAACGTCTTTACGAAGACGCTATACTGCACACCAGGATTTTTATCGAGCAATGCCTTGACTTCGTCGTACGTCGTTGACGTACTACGCTTGACCGAGGCCGCTCCCGGCGCCGGAGCTATTTCTTCCACCATCTCCCAAGGACTAGCCTCTGGAACTTCTTCCACGCGCTTGCGTTTCGCCGGTTGCGTCTCAGTTTTGTCAGCACTCGCGTCTCTATCCCGTTTGTCTCCGGCTTTAGTGTCTTTCGTTGTAACCTTTTCGACGTCCTGGCGTAGCGCAGGCGTCTCACGCTTCGCGAAAGCCTTCGGCGTCTCTACCGGCGCCAATGCCACGGGCATCGGTGTCGTCGCAAACGCCGTCGTATTCAAGTTCATCGGCGTACCCGCGCTCGCAAGCGGTGAGATCGCAGGACTAAACGGCGAGTTCACCAACAGCACGCTCACGTTTACCTTTCTGTTTCTCTCCTCCAAAGCCTCCGGCGTGCACATCGCGCGATACGCCGCGATCCCTTCATCCACCCCGCGCTCGGGTTCCACTTGCGCAAACAACGAATCGAACGCATCGTATTTCATCGATTCATCGTCCAAGTCGATCCACTTCTTCACGCCGCTAAAGATTCTCAGCGCGTGCAAGTCGCCGACGACGGCTGAGCCGAACCTCGCGCCGTACTTCTCATCGTGCTTGCGTCGAATAGCTTCCCTCGCCGCTTTCACCCCTGCCTTGACGTCGATGCTCACCGTGAACGACGTCCCGACGCACGTCTCCACGTCGACGCGTCGCACGTCGCTCTCGCGCGGCATCTTCGCGTGCCGATGCCGCCGCCGCCGACCCGTGTCGAGATTCAACCGCGCGGCGCGGCGCGACGCGCGCCGTGCGCCGCTTCGCGACCGCGTCCCGTGGCGTCGCGCACGTTTATCGTTCTGCGCACCGTCGCGTGGAGCCCGTCGCGCGCGTCGCGAACTGTCATCGCGTTCGCGTCGCGGCGGGCGCCCGCCGCGCGCGGACGCCTCGAGCGCGCGTCCGCGACGTCCAACGCGCTAAACGGCATCTATTGCACTCGCTAACGGGCTAAGCTATTCGGGCGTTTTCGGGGGATACAACGACGGTAAAAGCAGAATCGGGATGAAGGCGGAGACGATGAAGTAAGGCGCGGCGCGAAGGGCGACTCGCGGCGCCCACGAGCGCCAGTCGCCGCGCAAACGCAGCGGACGTTTGATTTCAGCGTGACTCGCCCCGCGCTCGCACGCGATCGCGTCGTCGGCGCACACGGCGTCGATGAACGCGCGTTCGTCTTCGTGCGCGCGCGCCTCGAACGCCGCGCGCACGACCTCGACGTGTTTCCTCGCGAGGCGTCGGCACGCGAGCGACGCATCCGCGTCGACGACGCCGCGCGGGCCCGCGGGCACGCTCGACTCCGCGTAATGCGCCTCTCCGAACACCGAATACAATTTATCGTACTTGCGCAAGTTTTCTCCCGCGCACGCCCGCGCGAGGGCGTCGTCCGCGTTCGTCGCGCGCGTCCGCGCGAAGAACGCGACGTCGCGCGCCACCAAGGCGCACGCCGCGCACGAGACGGACGACGCTTTCGCGCTCGGCCGCGCGTCGTCCACGGGCGCGAACGCGTGGATGGCGACGCCGATCGCGCACGCGAACCACGCGACGGCGAGCGCGAGGCGCGGAAACATCGCGCGCGCGTCTGAGGGCGCGCGGCGGCGGGAGGACGGTTGGAGCGCGAGAGCCTCGAGGACGTCTTCGGGAGACGGAGCGCGGGACGGCGCTGCGCGCGCGTCGTGCGCGACTATCACAAACCCTAAACCCAAACTATTGTATTCTGAATGCTACGACGACGACGACACGCCGAGGGCGCGACACACCTTGAGCGGCGCGTTGACGAAATTCCTACCCGTCGTCGCGTTCAACACGATGGTGTACACCATGTGGAGAATCAGTGTGTAGCTGAACGAGTTGACGAGGATGAAAAATAACGCCGTGGCCCACACCCAGCCGATCGTTGGCGCGAACGTCGCCCCCACGTTCGCCGCGAATTGATCGAGCAGAGAGTACATCTGCGTGACGAGCAACTTCATCACGTTTTCGCGATACAGGAGCGACGAAATCGAGAGCGAGGCTAAAATCCCGAACGTTCGCGTCAGCGCGCTCGCTGGCACGGTGACCCACCAGCTCGAACCCGACGACCAGAGCGAGCTCAGCACGTACGCCAAGACGCCGTGCAGAAAGAAATAATTCAACGCTCGCAGCGGCCCGCTGATCATCAACAACAACAGCGAGGCGACGACGAGTGTTCGCATCGCCGCCGCGCGCCCCGACCTCGCGCACGCGATCACCACGGGCAGTGGAAATAACGCTCCGAAATACGCATCAAAGCGAAACAGTGAAGATATGTGGAACGCCAACCCAGTCATCGCCGCGAGCATCGCGGCTTCGACGAGCACGCGCGGCGGCAAGCCCGGCGCCGCCGCGCTCGCGCCGTCTCCGACCGCCCTCGTCGCGTTCGTCCCGCTTCCTCGCGCGCGCACCGCGCGCGCGCGCGCCTTCTCGCACAGCGTCGCGCGCGCCCTCGTCGCGTCGCGTCCTCGCGCGCGCGTCTCCACGCGCGCGCGCGTCTCCACGCGCGCGCGCGGCGACGCGTGCGCGCGCACCGCGCCGCGCGTCGACCGCACCGCGCGTCCCGAGGTCGACGCCGACGTCGAGACGACCGTCCCGCAGCGCGCGAGCGCCTCCATCGCGCGCGTCGTCGTCTGCGCGCGCGCGAGGACGCGCGCGACGACGCCGCGACGCGCGTGATCCGTGTTTATAGCGAGTCTCGATACTTGGACATCGCCGACGGCGCGCCTCGGTCCGTCTCTTTGCGACGCGTCAGTCGATTAATAGCACAGATGAGGTGCGGGCGCGAGCGAAATGTCGTGGGAATATTTACGCGTCGTCGTCGTCGCGCGCGTGCGGCGTGAAGCGTCGCGCGCGTCGTGCGGAGGGGCGACGATGCGCCGCGCGCGCGAAACCCTACTCGATCGCTCGAGACCGACGAAGCCGACGTCGTGCGCGCGATGCGACGACCCGCGGACGCGCGCGCGGCGCTCGATCGATGCGCGTGATGATTGTTCACCGACTGACGACGAATGTACGCTCGTTCACGCGCGCGCAGCAAGCTCAACACCGATACCCTCAAGGAAGGCGTCACGTTCCTCTTGGAAAAGTCCAAGGAGAAGCCGCGCAAGTTCGTGGAGACGATTGAACTTCAAATTGGTTTGAAGAACTATGATCCGCAAAAGGATAAGCGTTTCAACGGCACCGTCTCGTTGCCGGTGATTCCGCGCCCGAAGCTCAAGATGTGCATCTTGGGCGACGCCAAGCACTGCGAAGAGGCGACCGGGAACGGCATCGACTCGATGGACGTCGAGGCGTTGAAGAAGCTCAACAAGAACAAGAAGCTCATCAAGAAGCTCGCGAAGAAGTACCAACACTTCTTGGCGTCGGAGTCTGTGATTAAGCAAATTCCTCGTCTCCTTGGTCCGGGTTTGAACAAGGCCGGTAAGTTCCCGACGCTCGCCACTCACAACGAGCCGCTCGAGAACAAGATCAACGACGTCAAGTCCCAAGTCAAGTTCCAGCTTAAGAAGGTTCTTTGCTTGGCTGTCGCCGTCGGTCACGTCGAAATGACGGAGAAGGAGTTGTTTATCAACATCCAAATGTCCGTCAACTTCTTGGTCTCTTTGTTGAAGAAGAACTGGCAAAACGTCAAGTCTTTGTACATCAAGACCACGATGGGCCCGCCCTTCCGCTTGTTCTAAGCGACCACTTCCGATGAAGCATCATCCCTGAAGTCGCGCGTTTACGCGCGACTTTAGCGTACACCAAGTCACCGCAGCCACACTTGAGCCCCACTGGGACCATGCCCAGTGAAACGGCGTAGCTACGGGAGTCGTTGGTAGCTGCTTAACCGCAGCGACGCTTGCTTTGTCTGTTTTAATCAAACTTCGTCTGGCAACTTGCCAGTCGTTGTGACGACGCGAAGAGACTAAAATACTACATAAACAACGTTGTTATGAAACACCAATCTCGTAATGACACACTCTACTTACTACGCTAGACGAAGCTAAAATCCTGGGATGCCCAATTCGTGCGCGAAGCCGCCCTTGATGGCGGCGGCGACGACGACGAGCACGCCCGAGTTCCACATCGAGTGAATTAACATCGGGGTGAGTAAATTGCGAGTTCGCGCATAGCTAAAGCCTAAAACCATCCCCAAGACGACGAGTTCGACGAAATCTCGCGGCGCGAAGTGCGCGAGCCCGAACAAAACGCTGCTAAAGAGCACTGCGCCGGGCGTCGGCAACCACTTCGTGAGCGACGCGAGGATGAAGCCTCGAAAGACGACCTCTTCGAGCAACGGCGCCAACACGCTCGTCACCGTCAACACAGCGAGAAGAGTGCCGTTGTTATCGCTTGAAATCAATGGCAGCACGCCATCAATCGTGCCCACTTGCTCAGACGCCTTCTCGATCGCTTGTTGACCCCCCTGCGCCTTCTCCGCCACGTCGAGCACAAATCCCGTCGCCGCGAGCGCTAAAAACGTCGTCCCATATCCGATCAATCCGTACTTGGCCCATCCCCGCTCGCGTTCGAACGGATCGCTAAAATCAAACTTAAACCAGTCCTTGGACTCATCTTTTACCACATCCATGTGCGGGGACACGAGCGCGTACACCAAGCTCAAACTCACCACCGTCTCCGCGCACTGCACCGCGAGCAAGTACTCGGCTTGCGCGTTCGCGTCCATCTTCGCCGGATCCACCCCCAACTGCGCCATCGCGAGCGGAAACGCGATCGCCGCGACACCGATGAACGACACACCCCACGCCACGATCCCGAGCGCCACCGTTCCGCCGCCCCACGGCACGTCCCAGCGTTCGCGATAGTCGTCGAGCGTCGACGTCGCCTTTCCCGCGCCTCGCGTCGACGACACCACCCGCGCGCGCGCGCGCGCCGCCTCGAGCGACGACCGCGACGGCACGGCGTCGACCGCAACGACCGCGCGCTCCGTCTTCGTCTCCGCGCGTTCATCCTCGTCATCGCGCGCGCGCAGCACCACGACGCATCGACGCAACGTCGTCGTCGCTTTATCCACCGCTCGCGCGCGACGCGTCGCGCGCGCGCGCGGCGCGACGCGCGCGACGCCGACGCGCGCGACGTTCGTCATCGTCGACGCTCGCACGAGCGACATCGTCGTCCACGCGCCGTCGTCGGCGCGGAGTGTCGCGGCAGATGACGACGCACGTCATCATGCGTTGCGCCCCGTCATCGCTCGCGCGCGTCGCCTCGAACGCCGCGGCGTCGTCGAGCGATGGACGCGCGCGCGCGCGTCGCGCGTCGCGCGTCGCGCACCGCCTCGCCCCCGCGCGCGCGCTGGACGGCGTCGACCCGTACGAGACGACGCAGCTCGTGAGCGTCGCCGGCACCGTCGCCGCGCTCGGCCTCACCGCGCTCGCGCTCGGCGCCAAGGGCGAGCCCAAACCGTGCGCCGCGTGTTCCACGACCGGCGGCGAGCCGTGCGCGTTCTGCGACGCGTCGGGGCGCCGGTCGACGCCGGTGAAGATCACGCAGCGGGACAGAAACGACGACGGCGTCCTCGGGCTGACGCGTAGGAATCCGTACGAGTGCACGGCGTGCAAGGGAGCGGGGATGATTCTGTGTCGCGCGTGTAGAGGGTCGGGATACGTCGATTGAGCGCGCTTAGCGACCGTAGGAACGCCGCGCGCGGCGTCATTGTTATTCAACGCGTTCGTCCGCGACTGATTATTCTCCGCGAGCGCCCGAGCGCGACACATCGAGTCGCGTCATGCGCTGGGTGGCGTGCAGAGCCGCGTCGGGCGACGCCCCGCCGAGTCCTCGGTTCGGGCACACCGCCACCGCGTGCGCGGGCGGGCGTTACGTCGTCGTTTTCGGCGGTCTCGATCGCGCCTCTGCGAGCGCGACCAAGGGCGCGCTGAACGACGTCGTCGTTCTGGACGTCGCGCAGGACGCGTGGTTCAGGCCGCGCGCGGCGAACGTCGACGCACCGCCGCCGCGCGCGTTTCACTGCGCGTGCGCGACCGGCGATGGGCGATGCGTCGTCGTGACGTGCGGGCGGGACGGACGCGCGCAGCACGGCGACGCGTGGCGGTTGGACTGCGAGACGTGGACGTGGACGCGGTTGACGCGCGCGGAGACGACGCCGAGGGATTTCGCGAGCGTGGCGGCGGTCATGGGTGAGGATTCCATAGTCATGTTCGGCGGATTCGATGGTAAAGGATGGATCGGGGAGGCGGAGACGCTGACGAGGGCGAGCGAGAGCGACGCCTCGTGGACGCCGACGGAGGCGAAGCCGGCGCGGTTGGAGGCGATCGAGGCGGTGACGTCGCACATCGCGGGTGGGAGTGGGCGAGCGACGCCGGAGCCGAGGAGTGGGAGCGCGATGGTGGCTCACGGGCCGAATTTGTTGATCTACGGCGGGCAAGGGGCGAACGGGAGCGCGTTCAACGATACGTGGTGCCTGAGGCGCGAGAGCGACGGAGGCTGGCGATGGGTTCGGCTCGTCTTGCGCGGATCGCCGCCTACGTCGAGGGCGGGTCATGGGATGTCGATGATATCCGCGGGCGGAATCGCGGCGCCGAATGTCGTCGTTACGGGAGGCGTCGGCGACGACGGATGGCTCGTCAAGGAGAGAACTTATTTTGACGACGCGTATTTTTTAGATGGAGACAACGCCAAATGGCAAAAGCTAACGTTTAGTGGCGAAGGCAACGGGCCGAGCTCACGCGCGTACCACACGCTGACGCAGGTGAGCCTGCACAAGTGCTTGTGCTTTGGTGGATTCAACGGCGCAAACGCGTGCAACGACGCGTGGTGGCTCGTCGCGGACGATATGGAATACGCCGACATCACTGCCGAGGCCAGAGCGTCGCCTCGAGCGCTCGTCGATGCACTTCGCGCGAACATCGATGAGAATCGATGCCACGCGAAGATCGACGTCTTTGACGGCAATGACGCGGCATTCCGCCACCATATCGCGTCTTGCGATGCAGACGACGTGCGCTTGGGCGACGTCCCCAAATTGATGCGCGAGTACGTCGCCGCCACGGCGAACTTAGGTTTACCCGACGAGCATCGCCGGGAGGACGGACAGGGTAGGTTTCGTCACTGTGATCCACAGACAATGAAGCTGCGCGACGTCAGTGACGCGCTCACGGAATTACAAGGCGCTTACGTCGCCAACGCGTAGCGATCCGATCTCGGTGTAAGACGACGTCGACATGTGACTATATGAGGGCCAACGAGGTTGCAACGGCACATCCGTGCGCTCGTTAAACGCGTTCAATCAACGATAACGCATGGACGTCTACATCAATAACTGGGGGCTCGCTCGCGACGCCGACGCCGTCGAGGACGTCGAGCGCGGCGCCTCAAGCGTCACAGAAGACGAGCGCGCCTCCCACGAGCGCGAGCCAATCCCCCGTGCGTTTACCGCGCGAACGAACACGCTCCTCACCGTCGATAGCGATGCGTTCGACGAGCGTGATCATCGCGGGCAACGATATTGCGCGTGGAAAACCGTGCGCGTGCTGCCGAATAAGGAAAACTTTCTCGAACAGCAATCCATGCGCGATTTATTGGCGCTCGGAGGCGCGACGGATGCGATCGTGCGCGAAGACGGATCGTCAAACGCGCCGAGCAAATCGATTGATTTCTTGGTGATGATGAATTTGGAGTGCGGGTTTCGACCAGTGGACGTCGTGCGTGCGATGTTAGACGAGGCGGCTCGGCGAGGACGACTGATGGACGAAAACATCGCCGCTGTATTGGCGCCGGTGGATAGCGAAGACGCGGGGCGCGCGTTCCGTCAAGCCTTTTACACAAAACATGATGGCGTGAAGTCAGTCGTCGTACCCTACGAGTCTCGAACGATCTCGAGACGTACTGTGCTAGTGGCACGATTGGGACGCGCCATGGTGGACTTTGATGAATCGTATGATTCCGTCGAGGATTCCATCGACGATGGCGCGCCGAGTTTCATCATGATCGTGTTTGCGAGCGAGGGCGAGACGCCGACAAAAAACGTGTACGCGACATCACATACATTAGCTTCATTGATGGGAAGCGCGTTCGTCAAACGTGCACTCGATTGCGACGACGAGACAGAGTTTCGGCGCGCCGTCCTCGATTATGTGCGCGATAGCATCACCCCGACGGTCGCGTTTGATTGCGACCTTTCGAAGATTCGTCTCCCGTCTCGAATGACCCCTGGGCAAGGGATTATATCTGACATCAAAAGGCGATGGCCTTCGTACGCCGCGGATTGGCTCGACGCATTTCGTGATAAATCGACTATGGTAAGATGCGCTAGTACGACGATCTGGATCGCAACGACAACCTTCATCCCGGCGCTTGCTCTTGGGCTTTCGATGCAATCCCAGAGCTCGCGGAGGATGACTCACGTTGACTTTCTACTTTCTGAGGCGTTGTCAAACGTTGCTTGGACCTTAATAGGCGGGCAAAGTTTGTTGATTTTGCGCGTCACGGGACCAACGAAGACGTTTCTAACGATTTTGACGTATTGGGCAGACGCGCTACCCGTGGACTTTGTCAGATTTTCTAGTCTCGTCAGCATCTACGCGGGTATCATGGTGATGCTGTTCGCTACGTTCAATGGCGCCGAGCTCGCGTTGGCGATAAATCGGTTTACGTCGGAAAACTTGGCCCTCTTCATTTCGGTGACGTTTGTGTTTGCGGGCTTCGACGCAATGGCGACGATGAAAGCAAAGATTGGCGACGACGACGCCAAGTTCCTCAAATATTTCATCCTCCACCTCGGGACGGTTATATTGGCGTTCAGAATTTTAGAATTCAGAAAATCGGCGAGCGTTCGCAAGACGGTGCGACTGATCGTCGCCGACTTTGCTCCACTCATGGCTGTCACCGCAATTACGGGGCTCTCTTACGCCTTTCCAAACGTTGCAGTGGATCGCGTGAACGCGGCGGCGGAGCACTTGCCACGTTGGCCTACCGCGGTAGATTTAGCTTTGAGCGCGCAGCACTGCGCGCTTGCCCTTGTACCCGCGTTGATGTTTGCCGTGCAGATCATTCTGGAAACGAATATTTGCGCCATGCTCGTCGCGAGACCGGAGAATAAGCTTCGTAAAGGCACGGCGTTCAACTGGGACATGTTCCTTATCGGTGGTTTCACGGTTGCGACCGCGTGTTTCGGACTGCCTCCTAGTGTCCCGGCTCTGCCACACTCGCACCTACACGCGAAGCTGCTCGGTAACTCAGTCGAGAGCAAGCGACACGGGATCATTCGCTCTCGCGTGCACGGCGCAACGGAAACGCGAGTGACGAACTTTGCCGCGCACGTTATCACGTTCATAGTCGTCGTGTGTTTTCGCTCAACGTTCGGACACATACCAATCGCTTCGCTTTCTGGTTTTCTCGTGTATATGGGCTTGGCGAGCCTCGGCTCGAATCAACTTGTCCGTCGACTGCCCGGGTTTGGAAGCATTGTTCCCACAAAGTTTCTACGACGCGTGCCCAAACGCATCATTTACGCGTACACTGCAGTTCAGTTACTCGTCTTCGGTGCCATCTTCGCTTGTCGGATGTCAGCTTCGCGCGCTCCCGCCTTCGCGGCGACGTATCCCGCGATTTTAGCCTTGAGCGTGCCGTTTTCGTTCATCGCGCTCCCGAGGATGCTGGGATCGTATTTTGCGCACGTGTTAACGACGTCAGCGGAAGAAGAGAATATCGTTGGATTGTTTTATTGATCATGTAATGCTACCACTCGCTAGTACTTCACCTGCACCTGCGTTGAAAGTACGCGTCAGTACGAGTTCAATCGAATCCCCGCACAAAAAAAATGGCGTCGACGGATGATTTTCGTTTGCTGCAGACAAATGCCTCTTTTATCGATCATGTGCTGTCGAAACAGCGCTTGCAGTCGCGAAGACCGCGAGGTCGCAAGCTGTCAGATTCGTCATCTAATATTTTCGTCATCATCGCAAACATCATCCGTCCGTACGCGTTCAAAACAAAAACAAATGTCGCTTCGCCGCCGCAAAGACGTCGTCGTGACGACCCCGCCTCGCGCGTCGTCGAAGAATATCAATGTCCCTACTCACCCAAGGTGCGCAATCAGGTGAAGAATATTGACACTCTGACACTGTGAGAGGTTTCGCGATCGCGTCCGTCGCGGGCAGAAAATCTTCTCGTCGGCGTGCGTTCAGAATCGATACCGTTCTTCAATGACGCGCTCAGAAGCAGAACTGGCGTGTTTGCAGGTATTTATCATCGCGACGCAGCGTCGACGTCCCGCGCGCGTCGCGTCCCGCGCGCGCCTTCGTTCGCATCGCGTCGCGTCGCATCACCCGCACGCACCGCACCGCACCGCACCGCACCGCACCCCGCGCGCGCCGTCGTCGCGTCGCGCGTCGCCTCGCCGGCGGCGGCATCGTCGACCGCGCGTTCGCGCCCTCGACGCCGCCGCGCGCGCGCGCGCGCGACGCGCGCACCGATTCACCGCGCGCGCGTCGCGCGTCGCGCGTCGCGTCGTCGCGCGCGCTCGAATCGGCGCGTCGTCGCGCGCGCGCGCGCGCGTCGGCGTCTGACGTCAAACCCTCGCGCGCGACGACGCGGCGCGCGCGACGGCGGCGATGCGCGCGCGCGAATCGCCGCCGACGACGACGGCGACGGCGCGTCTCGCGCGACGACGCGACGCGCGCGCGCGGAGACGCGCGCGCGCGACGACGCGGGCGTCGAACGATGACGAGACGGAGCGCGCGCGGTTGGAGCGAGGCGACGCGTTCGGCGAGCTCGTCGCGCTCGCGGCGTCGAACGGGGTCGTCGTCGAGCGCAGAGTGGACGCGCGGACGGTCGCGGCGGCGATGTGCGGACCGACGGCGACGACGGTGGCGAACGCGGGGACGGGCGGGGAAACCATCAAGGGGCTGCCGCCCGGGTTGAAGAAACCGCCGTGGTTGCGACAGCGCGCGCCGAGCGGCGAACGGTTTGATTATCTCAGTGAATCGCTCACGGGGTTGAAATTGAACACGGTGTGCGAGGAGGCGATGTGTCCGAACGTCGGGGAGTGCTGGAATGGGGACACGGGGACGGCGACGGTGATGTTGCTCGGGGATACGTGCACGCGCGGGTGCCGATTTTGCGCGGTGAACACGTCGCAGACGCCGCCGCCGCCGGATGAGAATGAGCCGGAGAACACCGCGCACGCGATCGCGGAGTGGGGTGTGGGGTATATCGTGCTCACGAGCGTCGATAGGGATGATATTCCGGACGGAGGGAGCGAACACTTTGCGCGCACGGTTCGCACGTTGAAGACGATTAAGAGTTCGGTGCTCGTCGAGGCGCTGACGCCGGATTTCCAAGGTGATATGAACGCGGTGGCACACTTAGCGCGATCGGGATTGGACGTTTTCGCGCACAATGTAGAAACGGTGGAGCGATTGCAGAAGCGCGTCCGCGATCCGCGCGCGAATTACGAACAATCGCTCGCGGTTTTGCGTCACGCCAAGGCGTCCAAGGAAGGCTTGGTGACGAAGACGTCCATCATGCTCGGTTTGGGTGAAGAAGACGAGGAGATCAAGCAGTGTATGCGCGCGTGCAAAGAGGCTGGCGTTGATATTTTCACTCTGGGACAGTACCTCCAACCGACGCCGCAGCACCTGCCCGTGAAGGAGTTTGTGACGCCGGAAAAGTTTGACTTTTGGAAGGCGTACGGGGAAGAGGTGATCGGTTTTAGATACGTCGCCTCGGGCCCGCTCGTGCGAAGCTCGTACAAGGCGGGCGAATTTTTCATAGAGAGCATGCTTCGCAAAGACGCTCTCGATCGCGGCGAAACGTAAGCTCGAATAGGCGTTGTATTTCATTAAATTCATTTCGATACGCGCCGCGTTTAGTCGCTCTCCGAATCCTCGTCCGAGTCGCTCGAGTCCGAATCCTCATCACCACCACCGCCCGCCTTCTTCCCCGCCCCCGGCGCGTATCGATCGACCCCTCCGTCCGCCTCCAGTCTCGCCAAGCGCTGCTGCTCCCGTCGCTCGCGCACCAATCGCAACTTTTCCATCTCCGCCGCGAGTTCCTTTTTACTCTTTTGCGCCAAAATCTCATCCGCCGACGGTTCCTCGGGTTTCGGCTTTTCCCGCGGCGCCGTCATCGCTCGCAGATCCGCGTCATCGTCGTCGTCATCGCTCTCGTCCTCGTCCGAGCTGTTCGGCGGCAGCGATCCGGGCGCGGGTCGACGCGGCGCCTCGTCCTCCTCGCTCGTCTCGTCCTCGTCGTCGTCGTCGTCGCTCTCGTCGCTCTCGTCGCTGTCCGTCGCGTCCTCGCCGCGCTTGATGCGACGCCACTCCCTCTCCTTCGCCTCGCGCTCCTCTTGGCTCTGGCGATTGCCGCGTCCGCGTCCGCCGCGGCTCGGTTTATATCCGCGTCCCATTCGCGACGACGGTCGAGCGCGCGCGATTGTGGCGCCGCACACGCGCGCGCGGCGCGCGGCGCGGTCGCGCGTCGGCGCCGGCGCGTCGACGCGAACGCGCGCGATGGCGTCGCCGACGCGGGCGACGCGCGCGACCGCGACGCGCGCGCGAGGGGCGACGCCGACGGCGCCGACGCCGATGCGCGTCGTCGCGATCGTCGTCGTCGCGACCGCGCGAGGCGCGATGGCGGCGAAAGCGCCGGTGGCGTACCCGCGGGCGCTGCGCGGATCGTTCAGGGGCGAGTGGTGGCTGGACGGCGCGAGCGCGAGCGCGGCGACGACGCTCACGCGGGACGGTTGGCGACGCGGGACGTGCGCGCTGACGCTGCGGACGACGTTCGACGCCGATGCGCGCGTGCACGGCGTCGTCGCGGACGCGACGTTTCGCGAGAGCGAGTACATAGGAAAGGGAGACGCGCACGTGCCGCTGGAGGGGGTGTACGCGGAGACGACGGGGGGGCTGTACGCGCACGGCGCGGCGAAGACGACGAAGGACATGTTGAGCGCGAGAAACGCCAGCGATCGGGGGACGTGGCGGGAGATGAGCGCGTACAGAGCGAGCGTGCGGGCGGTGGCGAATGATATTTTAGAGGGAATGGTGGGAGGCTCAGAAACGGCGGAGGGACGGAACCCCGCGCTCGGGGCGCGGGATTCGTACCGTCGCGATTCGGGAGTGGCGCGCGCGGGGAAAAGCGCGAGGGCGATGTTCGTCGGTGCGCACGACGCGGGGGTGTACCCGATGGTGTGTCAGTTTAAGTTACACGCGTACGTCACGCCGGGGTCGTATTCGCTAGCGGATACAACGCAAAAGAGAGACGCGACAGCGTTCGACGACGTCGACGTATTGGAGGCGCAGGTGGAAGACATGCGACCACTCGAGTTCGCGGACATGGCCGAGAAGACGTCCCTCGTTGGGAAATTCGTCAGCGAAAACTGTGGGTTGACCGTGCACGTCGCGTTAGAAAGTCAAAAGCTCGAGCATTGGTACAGGCAAGCTCGATTGTACTCGTACGCCATGATCGCCGCGGCGTTGGCACAAGGATACGTCTTGGGGAAACAGATCGAGGTCGGAAGCACGCAGGCGGCGATGATGCGAATGTCGCTCGCTTCGATCGGCATGCGTTCGGTGGTTGACTCGTACCTTTGCCTCGCCCATCTCACGGGTGGCATCCTCGTGGACGATTTATTCATGCCGCTGGCGCTCGTGGCGCTGTGCTACTTCGTGCTGTTTAGTATACTCGAGATGCGCCTGCTCATCGCCGCGTGGCGCGCGCGCACGCCCGATATTACCAACTGGATAGAACTTCGAGTGAACCTCGGTGCGGTGTACTCGAGATTTTACGCCGGATTCATCTCGGGTCTCTTTGCGATGTATTGGCTCTCCGATCGATTCATCATCTTCTTGTTGCTCGCGAACTCGTATTGGGTTCCTCAAATCGTACACAACGCCTACCACAACCACCGACAAGCGTTGAAGCCTTGGTACGTTGTGACGACGTCGTTCATGCGTTTATCGGCGCCGCTGTACGTGCTCGGGTGTCCGTCCAACTTTCTGAAGATACGTCCGAACTACTTTCACTGCGCGGTGATGGTCGCGTGGACGACGGCGCAGACGGCGATGTTGCTCGCGCAGTATTACATCAATCCTAGATACGGATTCCCCATCGGCATTTTCCCCGAAGTGTACGACTATCATAGGAAAGTATCCGAAGAAGTCCTCGCGCAGTGCGGCGTCGTCGATGAAGACGAAGACGACGAGGCGCGCGAACGAGACGTCGAAATGGGCGACGTCGCCGCCGGTCCCGACTGCGTGATTTGCATGAATCCAGTCAAGTTCCGCGCCGTGCACGATCGCATGGTGACACCGTGTAACCATTTTTTCCACACAAAGTGCTTGATGCGGTGGATGGACATCAAGCAGGAGTGTCCGACGTGCCGCGGCGCGTTGCCGCCGATGTAAAGGCGCGTCCGACGTCGTTCGCCCTTGTAATCCTAGCCTCTAGTCCTTAGCGAACCACCGCACAGCGACGCGCGCGCGCGACGCACCCGCGTCGCCGAAACCAACGCGACCGATGACGTCGTTCATCGGCGCCGTCGCGCTCTTCGCGCTCGGCTGCGCCATAGCCGCCGCGCTGCCCCGTCCTCTCGAGGAGGACAAACGAACGTGGTCGAGAAAAAGCAAACGTCCCAAGAGTCCGAGTCGCGTCGGCCGCCGCCGCTGAGCGCGCGCCGGTCGAACGGTTCGACGACGCGCGCGCGAACGCCACCCCGCGCGCGAATCGCGCGCGCGTTCGAACGCGCACCGGAACGACGTCTCGCGTCTTCGCGCCCGCGCGTCACGCGCCGCCGCCGCCGCCGCCGCCGCCGTCCGCGCCCTCGTCCTCCTCCGCGCACTCGTACGCGCACCCCTCGCGCCCGCGCGGGCGCGACTCCGCGTCCGCCCCGTTCGCGTCCACGACCGGCGTCCACTTGCGAAACGTCGTCTTCGTCTTCTCCGTCTGTCCCTCGCGCGTCTCGCCCTCGACCCACCTGTCGTCGCCCGATCGTCGCCGTCAGTCCTCGCGTCGCGCCGTCGCGCGTGCGTCGCGTCGCGCACCTCATCTCCCACGCCTTGACGCGTCCCTCGCGCGCGGCGACGACGTCGCGCGCGTTCCGCGCCTCGAGTCGCGAGCCGCGCGTGCTCATCTGTGCCGACGCCGCGTCGCGGCACTCGGCGGCATGCGCGCGACGTCGTCGGCGCGCGCGTCGACGTCGACGTCGACGCGCGCGCGGGCGCGGGCGCGCGCGCCGCGCGGGCGCGCGCGCCGCGCGAGCGTCGCGAGGGACGACGCGTGCGGACGCGAACCGTTGCCGTGGCGCGACGGCGGCGACGAGACGCGCGACGGCGTGCGACTGGGGCACGCGTCGGCGTTCATCGGGTGGGAGGTGTACCTGGACGATGATCCGGAGACGCTCGTCGGGGTCGTGGCGGACGTGGCGGCGATGTCGGCGGCGGACGAGGACGAGGACGAGGACGAGGACGAGGACGACGGCGGACGCGAAGACGAAGGCGAGGAAGCGATCGCGGGCGGACGCGACGCGAAGACGATGACGACGATGACGAAAACGATCGATGGAGATGATTTGAGCGAGGACGAACGGGTGTTTTTGTCGCGGTTGAACGTGTCGTTGTCCATCGAGGAGGCGTTTGATTCGGACGACGCGTTTGATTCGGACGACGCGTTTTTGCTCCTCGTCGAGGGATTGCACGCGACGTCGCTCGGTGAGCGACCGCTTCATTACGTTCCGTTCGTGCCGACGATGTTTCCTCGATGGATTCCGAACGCACAGGCGTTGTTTCTCGATCCGCCCGCGGGGTTGCTGGATCTGGCGTTGCGCGAAGTGCAACTCAACGAACTTCGCAACGATTTGTTGCCTTTTTGTCGTACGCTCGGTGCGGATGTGTATGGGATGCCCCAGCGTCTTTCGTTGATCAAACAAGACCAAAGGCAGCTCGTGAAGCGCGTCGAGGCGCTCGGAGATTGGCGCGAAGTCGCGTTGGAATTGGATTTGAAACCAGACGCCGCGCCGTGGTATTATTGGGACAACATAGATAATTTAGAAGATGCGTTGTTGAAGCTCGTGGACGCGTTTTGGTTCGAAGAAACGGACGGTGACGACGTGTTTTGGTATAACGACATCAGCGGTGCGCTGAGAGTGACACCCCCGACCGATGGTGACGGAGGCGGTTTAGACGTGCCGGTGATGCCGACCATGGGCAACTTGATGGAGGCGAGACGCTGGGATTTGCACCACGCCGTCGTACTTCACGGAGGATACCGCGCGGTGGCGAAAGAGCTCGGATGGACACACGCGCGACGAATTGAAAACAGGCACTTGCTTTCCTTCGATGCGCTACGCGAGGAGATTCTTGAGCTCGTCGAAGACGAGTCGCTCGTCGAACTCGGCGTTCGTCCCGGACAGCTTCCGTGCGCGTCGCAACTCGAAGAGGTTGATCGAGAGGATTTGGTGAAATTCATCAAGATCCACGGCGGATTTTCCGCCGTTGCAAGGCGTTTAAAGCTCGAGCCTAGCAAAAGTGCTCGAGTGAAGTATCCCACGGTGACCGCTGCGGCGAAGGCGTTAAGAGCATTCGCCGTTGAGCACGACATCACGACGACGATGAGTCCTCGCTTGACTAAACGAGTCGTCGTCTTCGTGCCTTCCGATACCGAGCTCCGCGAGCACGGACGAAACGATTTGCGGTACGCCCTGCGACAATATTCCCCACACGTCATAGCCGACGTTGGTAAGATGAGCTTGCGACAGTCGCGAATGTCGTACGTCGAGGCGAGAGCAGAGCTGCGAAAATGGAAGTTTGAAGTCGGCAAGCGCTCGGTATTCTTGAATTGGTGCAAAGCTGGGAACAAGCCGTGGAATATGCCAGCAGTTCCTCAAACTTACTACGCTAAAAGTGGCGATTGGGTGTCGTGGGAAGACTTCATGGGCCGCGGCGAATCGGAACGTTGATGAAAGTAAGAGAAATGTTACACTCTCTAGCCGCGGTAGCCGCGTGTACAAACAAACTCAAATTCATAGTAGGTAATACGTTCAACACAGCGCCACAGCGCCTTTAGATGGCGCGACGATTAGAGCTCGTCCTTCGGGGCTTCGGCGGCGCGTTGGACGGAGCGCAAGAGGCCAATCTTCGGGGAGACGGCCGCGACGACTTCGTCCTTCTTCGTCTTACCCGCTTCGTATTGCGATTGGAGATCCTTCAAGAGCGCCTCCAAATCGTCACCGGCTTGCTTCATTTCCGCATCCAACGCGTCGATTTCAGCCGCGAGCGCATCCGGAGTCAACGCTTGCTTTTCCTTGATCAACTTGGTTTGCTCTTCGTTGCACAAGTCGATGTTTTCGGCGCCGCACGACGGGCCGAGGTTCTCGCTCGCCCACGTTTGGAGCGCCTCAAAGTCGCGGCCGCCTTGGTACGCGTCACCAGTCGCCGACGTGGCACCGGTGAAGTACTTGAGCGTCGGGTAACCTTGCACGCCGTACTTTTGGCAGAGGGATTCCTCCTTGGTGCAGTCGACGTCGCCGATGACGACGCCTTCGTTATCGGCGAAAGCCTCACCAAGTTGCTTCCACGCCGGCGCAAGCGCCTTGCAGTGACCACACCTGCGATATTTCGAAACATCATCACCCGTCAGTCACCTAGAGTCACTCTCACGCCGCATCAACCGCGCATCGCGTCGCGACCGCCTCGATCGCGACAAGATGCGAGATCGCGAGATCGAGATTGGTGTTGGTGGGCAATCGTCCGACGCAGCGACGAATCCGCCCCCCGTCGCGCGTTCGCCGCGCGCGGCGCGAAGCGAGCGATGTATCGTCACCTACCAGGGAGCGTAGAACTTGATGAAGGCGCCTTTTCCGCCACCGACTTGGGAATCAAAGTTTTCGGTAGTGAGATCCATGGCGATCGCGTTCGCGCGACCCGCGAGCGCGAACGCGGCGACGGCGGCGAGGGAGAGCTTGACAGACGGCATCGTGTGTTTCGTTCTTGTAGATTTGAGCGTGCGCGTGCGTCGACGAGATCGGCGCGTGCGTGAGTGACGCGCGTGCCAACGCGAGCGTGACGACATCGTGTCGACACGACGACCCGCGGCTCGTACGGGGTTCAGTCTCGCGAGTCGCGTCGTCGCGTTCGCGAAACGCTCGAGCGAAGCGTTACGACCTACGAACGCATCGAGCGTTACAGTGAGAGCTATATGGAATCGTTCTACGTGCTAGGGCGTTCGTGACGTCACTTTCGCGCTCCGGCGCCTTTTTTCTTCGCGCCCTTTGCGCCCGGCGGCGGCTTCGGTTTCGGATTCGCAGTCGCCGTCGGCTTTGGTTTCGCCGGCGCCGGCGCCGGCGCCGGTTCTTTCGCCGCGGATGTCGACGTCGATTCTTCAACGGGTGTCTTCGCCTTCGCCGTCGGTTTCTTCGCCTTCGCCGTCGGTTTCTTCTTCTTCTTCTTCGTCTCCGCGCTCAACCCGTCGAGGTACGCGAGCTGAATCGTTTGATAACTCTTTGAGAACTTACTCGCCTTCTCCGGTTTCACGAACGTGCTCACCTTGCGCTTCCCATCGCTCGCGCGCACGAGCACGCCGTATTCGCTTCCCGGCGCGCGTATCTCCTCCAGCGTCGGATCCGGTCGCTTCGTGCCTTTCGGTCGAGGTTTGTTCGTCGGCTTGGTGATCTTCATCACGCACGACACCGACCCTTTCGCGCGCGTGCGCTCGTACAGTTTGGTGAGTTCGGTGAGAAACGCATCGTTTTCCAACAGCACCATGGTCCTCGGTCCGTCGCGCGCGCGCGCTCGGGATCGATCGGTCGGTCGATCGATCGAATCCGCGCCTCGGAGTGACGTTCGATTTCGAATCGCGCGTCGAATCTCATCCGCACTCGACGACGCGCGACCGCTTCGCGCGCGGTCGTCCACCGCTCGATGCCGGACGCCGACGCCGGCGACGCCGCGCGTCCGGGCACGCCCGACACCGAGTATCCGTCGAAGAAAGTCGATGAAGCGCGCATGAAGGCGGACGCGCTCGAGCGCGAACATCTCGCGGTGACGATGCAGCGCAGGCACGACGCGCTGCGGGAAGAGCTCAAGAGCGCGCGGGAAGCGCTGGAGAAAACGACGCAAGAGAACGCGCGCGTCGTTCGGGACGCGGAAGCGGCGCGAGAGGCGCTGGAAGCGGCGAAAAAGAGCGAACGCGCGCGACGAGAGGAGTGCGAACGCGCGACGCGGGAACGCGACGAAGCGCGAAACGCGAAACGGGAGTTGCTCGACGCGAATGATCGCAAGGATCGAGAGCGAGAGTCGATGAAGGCGTCAATGGATGGGTACGTGCGTGCGCTGGAGGCGGCGACGGAGGGGAAGAACAAGGCTGAGGCGGCGGCGCGCAAGGCGACGGCGGACTCGAGCGGGGCGACGGCGGCGACGGCAAAGCTCGAGAGCGAGGTGCGCGCGTTGAAGGAACATAACGCGTGGTTGACGCAAGAGCTAGAGGCTAAGTCACAGGCTATTCTGACGTCGACCAAGACGTCCTCAGCGGAGACGTTGCGGTTAGCGCAAGAATTGGAGAGGGAACGAAACGTCTCCGACGCTCGACGAAAAGAGTCGACCGCTTTGAAGGAACAGAATGCGGAGGCGGAAGCTAAGCTTTCTACGATTGAAGCCGAGCTTAGGCAATTGCGTGCCGATATGGCACGCGCAGAGGCGAATTTCGAGAAGGAACTCATCACTGCGCAACGCATCTCGGAAGTGTCCAAGGAACTCGTGACGGAGCGCGACGGGCGCATCAAAGAACTCGAAGCGTCTTTGAGCTCCACCGAGGCACTTCTCGACGCAAAAAAGGTTGAGTTCGATGTTGCTCTTGCCGAGGCAAAGCACGCGCAGGCACGCGCCGAAAAGGACATGGACAATATGAAGAAGCAAGCGAGCGAATCCGTCGTCTCCGCGCGCGAATCGCGGCGCTCGCCCCACGCCGAACAGCTTATGCACCTGTCACCCGCCGCGGGGTCTGTCGCACTTCAACGCGATGGCCTGTCGGCGACGGATTTGTACACCAAGTACGTCGAGGCGGAAGATGCACTGCGCGTCGAGCGCACCGAGCGCGCCATCTTGCAAGAGCACTTGGACGCGATTATGTTTGATCTCGAGAAGAAGGCTCCGCTCCTCACCGAGCAGCAAGAGGAGTACCAGCGTGCGTTGAAATCGCATCAAGTGCTGCAATCGAAGCTACAGGAGTCTGAAAACGCGCGCTACGCGATTCAGGTTGAACTCAACGCGGCGAACATGAACAAGCGAGATCACGAGCGCTTGCTCAATGGTTTTAAAGCGCAAAGCGCCGATTTGGCGCGACAAGTCGCGCTCTTGCTGAATGAAGTGAATGAGCTCAAGGGGTGCCCGCCGGTGCCCATTCCTGCCGCCGGCAATCGCGGTGGAGACGCACAGGCGGTGATTACGTCCAGGCTGGTTGATTTTACAGACATTCAATCTTTACAAGCGAAGAATCAAGAGATGCTCTTCGTCATTCGCGAGTTGTCCGAGGCGCAAGAAGCCAAATCTACTGATGCGCGCGAGGAATACGAGCAAAAACTGCGCGAACTCAAAGAACAGACGAGTCGTCAGTTGGAGGAGCTGTCGAGCAAGCGCGTGCAACAAGAAAACATGGTTCAAGCTATCGTGCGTCAACGCGACATGTACAAGACCATGTACGCCGCCGCGACGGGCGGCGGCAACGGCGACGGCGCCGACGCAAACGATCTCGACAGTCGAAACTCTGAACTCGTCGCCATTGGTAGCGGTAGTGGCGTCGCTATGATGGAAACGAACAACGAGCTCGTCGCGCTGAACAAGGAACTATCGCACGATTTGGAAAAGCTCAAGCGCGAGAGCGCGGATCGCATCAAGGAGTTGCAGCAGCAAGTGGATAACCATCGAGAAGCCGCCGCCACAGCGCGAGGGGAGGCCAACGCTGCGAAGGCATCGGCTGAATTCGAACGACAACGATACGAGCGACTGAGCGAACAGTTCAGTGCGTCGCGGCGTGAAGTTGAGACGTTGACGGAGAGAAGTTCGGCGTTATCTCGTGAGAATGCTTCAAACGCCTCGACGTTGCGCACGCAAGCCGCGAGCTTGGACGCTTCGGAAGAACGCGCGCGCAACGCACAGACGCTGGTATCCAAGCTTGAAAGCGAAAATGCTTTACTCATCATCGAGCAAACGCGTTTGACCGATATCGTGAACGCAGCGGAAGAAATCAAGACCAAGCTGGAAGCATCACGCGATTCGGCACTCGCACTTTCAACGACTCGGGAGGAAGAACATCAGCGAGAGTACGCTCGGCTGACGGACGAAGTCGCTCGGTTGCAACAAGATTACTCGCGCGTGCGATCGGAGCTCGATATCGAACGCGAACGCGCTCGACAGCAGTTAGCGGCGCACGCGGCGGCGAGTTCTGACTTTGCACAGCGCGCCAAGGCGGACGTGGACGCCAGCGCAACGCTGAAAGAGCAAACTGCGGAGGCAGAGAAGCGGGCAGATATCGCTGAAGCGAAACTCGAGATGATGCAAGCCACGCTCGAAAAGACTGAGGATAAACTGCGACTGGCATCTCGCATGACGGGAACGAGCGAGGCCAACGTGCTTGGTTCGGGCGCCGCCGGCGCCCTCACCGCGGCGCGAGAGCAAGAGTTACTTCAAGCCGCGCTGAAAGCGGGCGAAGCTGCCGATGAAGCCAAGGCTGCAGCAGAAGCTGAAAAGTTACACACGGCACAGTTTAAGAATCTTGCGCAGCAAAGTGACGCCGCACTCAAGGATATGACGAAGGCTTTCGAGAAACACAAGGCGCAGAGCGCAAAGGAGGCGAGCGCACTCAAGTCAGAGTGCGCCAAGCTCAAGGCGCAAGTGGCTGATGCGGCGAAAGCGGTTGACGCCAAGCTCGCCAAGTCCGTCAAGGAAGCTGAAGATAAGGTTGCGCAATACTCAAAGTTAGAGTCCGAGATGAAAAGCGTTCGCGCCGAACTCGAACGCGCCAAGGGCGAGACCAAGGCGGCGGAGGAACGTGCGGCGAAGGCTGTGAAGGATGTCGAAGACAATCACACAAAGTGGAGAGACGCGCAAAGTCTATACGAAAACGAAGTTGCAGCTCGAAAGGCTGACGCGGAGAAGATTTCGGCCGCGGAAAGTGCGAAGGCTTCGATTGAGAAGGCTTTAGGTGTAGCGAAAGATGCGGCAGCGAAGGCGGAGCGCGAGCTCGCCGCGTCGCAGGCCAAGGTGACTGCCGAGAAGAACGCACTGGAGGCAGCGAAACGCGATGCCGAATCCAAGTTATCAGACGCTAGCGAACAGAACAAACGCTTGCATGACATGCTCGAAAAATCGAAGACTGATTCGGCAGGCGATGCCGCGGCGGGCGAAGGCGAGGTGTTGCGCTATTTGCGCCAAGAGCGCGACGCCGCTCTTGCGCAGGTCACTACGCTCACAACTGAACGTAACAAGTGGCAGCGCGACGCTGAAGTAGCCATGCAAGAAGCCGCGAGCGCGAAGGAGCGCGTGAAGTCGAGCGAAGCTAGCGCCATGGGAGAAGAGAAGCACAAATCGCTCATGAAGAAAGTGGAGCAACTCAATGCGATAGAGCAATCAAACAGCGCGCTTCGAGCAGAGATTGACGCGGCCAAAGCTGATATTGCGGCGGCGAAGTCGCGCGAGAGCGAACTTGGAGCAAAACATGAAGCTACCAAGACCGAACTCGCCGAAGCAAAGGCTGCAGTCGCGGCACATGATACTGAGATGGAAACGGTACGTAAGGAAGCCAAGCACTGGGAACAACGCGCGTCGCTCCTCGTCGGCAAATATGGCGACGTCGAAACCGATGAGCAAGGACAAAGCAAATCGCAGATGGAAGAGGCGCTCGCCGAAGCGCAGGCGGAGCTCAAGGCTGAAAGCGCTCGCGCGGAGAAGGCTAAGTCGCAGTTGGCTATAAGCATGAAGCACATTCGCGTGTACAATCCAGACAAGATCGCCCTTCCCGAGTGGCAGAAGAAGCAAAAGGAGCAAAGCGAGCGCCTCGCCGAGCTCGAAGCGGCGACAAAGGCTGCGATTTCGCAGAAAAAAGACGAGTCTGATGTTGTCGCACAGCTTGCTACCGCGAAGAAAGAACTCGATGCGGCGAATGAAAAGGTGAAATCGGCAACGGAAAAGGCGGAGCGCGCCGAGAAGGCTTTGGGCGAGACGACGGCTGAAGTCGAAAAATTGCGCGAAAACATTAAGAAGCTCGAAGAAGAAGTCGCGAAGACCGTTTCAGCTCCAACCGAACCCGTGTCCAAACAAGAAGAAGCCGAAGACGCTGAAGAAGGGGAAACTGCTGCCGCACCACCCACGCCCACGTCGGATCGATTCAAGGTCATGGCTCAGAAGATGCAGGCGGAGGCGATGGAAGCCGCGAAGAAACTTCGAGAGACGGAAGATATGCTCAAGGTGAAAGAGCAGGAACTCGCTGCCGCGCTTAATGATCGAACAGTCGCGTCGGAGAAATGCGCGTCTCTTCAGAAAGAACTCGATGGTGCGCGCGAAAAACTCAAGCTCGCCGACCAGCTGCGCTCTGCGCTCGAGGCGAAACTTGCGGGCGTGAAGACTCAACAGAGCGCGCCGCTGACGCAAGCCACCACACCACTCGCCGAGTTGGCGTCAAAAGCGAAGGATTTTGTCCCAACTACAAAGCCACCGGCGGCTCCGGTGCCGTTCGCGGTCAAAACCGAGGCGAAGAAGGCGCCCGACGACGCCGCGGCGGAGAAGCAAAGACTTCAAGCGCAAATGGACGCGCTCCGCAAAGAGCTCGACGAAAAGAAAGCCGCCGCCTCTTTGGGCACGAAACGTAAAGTCGACGATGTAGATGTCGCGCAAACAGATGAAGCGCCGACGAAGACGCGCAAAACTGACGCCGATAGTACTCCCGCGCCCGTCGCCGAAGCACCGGTCGCCGAGACGCCAGTCGTCGAAGTCGAGGCCGCCGCCGCCGCCGATGACGATGACGGGGACGACGACGACGATAATGACGGCGACGACGACGCCGAAGAAGGCGAACTCGAAGACGTCGATGATTTCGTCGAGCAGCTGCTCGTCGACGATCCATCCACCGCCGAAGCCGACGACTCGCCCGCGGGCAAATCAAAATCCGCGCGCGACGCCCCCGGCGCCGACCGTCGCTCGCGCGGTCGCGCCTCGGGCGGTCGCACTCCCGGCGGCCGCCGACCGCAGAGCAACCGCCAGCGCAATCGCAGCGCCGGTCGAGGCGGGCGCGGCGGGCGAGGGAAGAAGAATTAGACGAATCGATCCGTTCGCCGCTTGTAAAACAAACCATTCGCGAATCGCATCGCGACATCCGAAATCACATCGGCGCGCCGGCCCAACGGCATCGACATTCATCGACGCGCGTCGACCGCGCGCGACGCCGCGGCGCACGTCGACAGGGACGATGTCGGACGAAGTGAAAGAAAACGTACCGACGCGCGCGACGCGCGCGGCGACGCACGCCACGCCGGCGACGGTGACGCGCGCGAAACGTGGCGGGGGAACGACGAATGTCGGTTCGTCTCTAAACGACGGAGCGAACGCCGTCGACGCGAGCGACGACGCGACCGAGGCGCTGGCGGCGACGCGCGCGCGGGGCGTCCTCGTGGACGCGTCGAACGGCGGCGAGCTCGGCGGGGACGCGCCGACGGAGGCGATCGCGCCGGGACACAAGATGGGCGCGAACGGCGCGGGGGCGGCGAACGGCGTCGCGGGGATATCGAGAGATTTGAAGTCGATGCGCGCGCGCTTGGATGCGGCGAGGAAAGAAAGCGTGAAAACAGAAGATGCCGCGGTAGCGAGCGCGGCTCCGGTGGTGAGCGCGGCGCCGGTAGTGATGAGTGCGGGGCCGACGGTGAGCGCGGCGGTCGGCGCCCAGGCTAAACCGACGTCGAGCGGAGTGTCGAGCCTGTATCGCGAGTATTACGAGAACGAAGACTTCATCGAGAAGTGTGAACGAGCGATTAACTTTAGACCGAAGGCTCGTCAGCACGATTACAAGAATCGCATCGAGGAGTTGACGGCGGCTGTGAAGGCGTCGAAGGATTGCCTGCGACACGTGTTTCAGAATGGGACAAACTTCTCGAAGGAGTTGGATCGCTATGAGTCGAACGAGCGACAATCTTACGAGGCTTTATCCGCTCAAGTGGACGCTTTGAAGACGTGCGCATCGACGGCAGAGGCGGAAGCGAAAACGCTTCGAGCGCAGGTGAAGACGTTGAAGAGCGAGGCGAACGAAAAGGAAGCCGAGCTGATGAACGAGCGCGAGCGCGCCGAAGGGACGCTGATGGAAGAGATGAGCGCGGCTAAGGTGGCGTTGGCGTCGCTCGAGAAAGATTTGGAAAAGAAATCTAGGGAACTCGAGAATGCTGCGAGCAAGTACGCCAAGCTTGAGTCTTCGTACACCGAATCTTCGACTCGCGAAAGCGTCGCCAAGGAGGCGAATAGTAAACTCGAACGAGACGTCAAGCAGCTCAAGGCTGAAGCTGAGCAAGCCGAGCTCACCTTCGCGGCGGAGCGTCGCGCGCTTGAAGGACAACTTCGCAAGCAGACGAGTGAGCTCGAAGCTGAGCGAGCGCGGGCGACGGCAGCGCGCGCTCAACTCGAAGACAGCCTTCGCGAGGCAAACTCAGAGTGTGAGTCGTTGCGCGTGCAGGTAAATATGGCTGAAGAGGCGGCCGCACGCGAAGCCGAACAGTTTGGAAGCTCCGCCGAAGAGTTGCAATCGAAGTTGAACTCGGTTGAGGCGGAACTGAACGAGTTGCGAGCAAAGGCGTCGGCGGACGAAATCAGCGCCAAGGACACCATCACACAGTTGAGATCAGAAGCGAAGGAAACCAAAAAGGCTTTGACCAAGCAAGAAAATATGCTCGCGAAGAGAAACGCAAAGATCGAAAAACTTGAAAGTGATATCGCGGCTCTGAATGGTGAAAACTCGAGCACTAGCGCACAAGTTGAAGATTTGGAAGCCAAGCTCGCTGAAATGAAATCTTCGTACTCGGAGCTCAAGGCCGAGTTCGCGGCGACGAGCGCTGAACTCAAGGCACGCAACGAAGACCTTCTTTCGTTGAAGGATGAACACAAGTCTACGAGTGAAAGCCTAACTCAAATCAAGGCTTCGCTCGAGAGCGAAAAGGCTACCAAGGCTTCTGAGCTGAAGCGTGCGGAGAAGGATGTCAAGCGAGCCGAGTCTGATTTGGCGGATGCCAAGGCGCAGTCAAAGAGTCTCATCGAGCAACAAACTCTCATGATGGGCGAGTTGAAGCAAGTGCGCGAAGAACTGGCGAGTATGGAAGCTGATAGGCGTGATCAACTCGCGAACGGATCAGCGACTTTGCAAGAAGTGCAGAAGCAAGCGCGTCTTGATTTACAGCAGGCAGAAGATCGTCACCGAGAAGCCGTTGCGGAAGAACGACGTCGCGCAGAAGCCGCTACCATGGCTGCTCAAGAAAAAGCAGAAAAGAAGATTCAATCTACTCGTGAAAAGGCCGAAGAGCGCGTCAATACGGCGAATGAAAAGCTTGCCGCGGCGGAGGAGCGCGCGGCTGAGTTTGAGAAGAGTTTGAAGAAGGCGGAGAAGGAATTGGAAAAAACCACCGCTGCATCGTCTGCAGATGTGGCCGAACTCCAAAAGCAACTCGCCGACGCAAACGATTCTCTCGAAGCACTTCAAAAAGAACTCGACGATGAGATTCAAGGCGCGGCTGAGGAATTGGCTGCGGTTCAGAAGACGGCGGAGGACAAGGCTGCACGTCTCGCTGAGAAGCATAAGCGAGCGCAACTAGAACTTGAAGCTAAATTAGCGGAGCAAGTCTCAGGTGCACAGTCGACCGCAGAAGAGCGCATAAAAGAAATCACTGCCAACCTCGCGGCTGAACAAGATCGGCTGCAAAAGGCTGAAGCTAAGATCGAGAAGCTCTCTGCGGAGAAGGAAACGCAAGTCGAAAAGGCGAATGCAAAGTTGGCCAAGGAAACTGAAGCCGTCACCGAACTTCAAGCGCAACTCAAGAGCGTCACTAAAGAACAAAAATCCCTGACGAGCGAGAAGGATGCTTTGATGAGCGAGAAGGCTACTCTGACGAAGCAGCTCGCCGAGCTCGAAAAGGCGCAAAAGTCGCTCGCTGAGGAATCGGAAACCTCTGCCGCAAAGCACGAAAAGAAGATGAATAAACTCGAAACGCGTTTGAAGGCCATGGAAGCCGAGCGTGATGTGCTTGTTGGCGAGCGAGATGCGCTTGAAGTCAAGCTCAGCGAAATCGAGCAAGCCAAGGGAGACGTTGAAGCCCGCGTGCAAGACGCTTTGAAGGAGAAGGAATCTATCGCTCAGCAACTTGCCGACCTCGAGAAGGCGAAGCACGATATGGAGGCCGCGAACGAAGCTAGCATGGCTGATATTGTAGCGGCACAAGAGCGCTTGAAGGCGAGCGAGGAGGCTGTCATGGGCCACGAAGCTCGAATCGCTGGTGTTGTGGCGCAACTCGAGAGCGAGCAAAAGGAAGTTGAGCGCCTTCAGAAAGAGCTCAAGGATAACTCGACGGTTCACAAAACCACTATCGAATCGCTCATGGCCGCGCAAAAGGCGCTCGAGCGCGAACGCACCGAACTCAAGTCTGAACTTAGCGCACTCAAGGAGGCTGAATCTATGCGCAAGGACACGGAGGGCAACGAGCAGAATAAGGCTCTCGAAGCGCGATTGGTTGAGCAAACACGTGAAGTCGACGCTGCGAGACGTCTGGTGCAAGAATCCGAGCAATTGCAGCGACAGCTCGACGAACGGCAATCACGTATTAACGAGCTTGAAGAGCAAGCCCTCGAAGCCGAATCAATGCGACGTGCGTTGCACAACCAGATTCAAGAGCTGCGTGGCAACGTGCGCGTGTTCTGCCGAGTGCGCCCGACGGAGAACGAAGCGGCAGTTAAGTGTGCCCCTGACGGGAGCTCATTGAATTTGAAACGCGTCGAGGGCAAAGAAGATGCCGCGTTCGAGTTTGATCGCGTGTTTGATCCGAGCGCCAAGCAAGAAGAAATTTTCGAGGAAGTTTCGCAACTGGTGCAGTCTGCGCTCGACGGTTACAAAGTATGCTTATTCTCCTACGGGCAAACCGGCTCGGGTAAGACGCATACCATGCTCGGTGACGGTAACGGTGACATGCGGGGTATAATCCCTCGCTCGGTCGCTAAAATTGTCGAGGCGTCGCAGAAGAATGCGCACAAGGGTTGGTCCTACACCATGCACGCTTCGTACGTCGAAATTTATAACGAACAAGTGCGCGATTTGCTCAAGCCAGGAAGTTCGCACAGCGACAAACACTCCATCGTTCACAAGAATGGCGTGACGGAGGTGAGCGGCGTCCAACGCGAGGTCATCGACTCTGTTGAGTCTGCGGCGGCTTTGGTTCGACGTGCTTCCGCAGCTCGCGTGGTCGAAGCGACGAACATGAACGCACAGTCTTCGCGTTCGCACACCATATTCATGTTGTACATCGTCGGCGAACACGCCTCAAGTGGAAGTGAACTCACGGGCTGCCTCAACTTGGTGGATTTGGCTGGCTCGGAACGCGTTGGTCGATCAGGCGCCGAGGGCGCGCGCTTGAAGGAGGCCTGCGCCATCAACAAGTCTCTTTCGTCGCTTGGTGATGTCTTTTCTGCGTTAGCCGCGAAACAAGCGCACGTGCCGTATCGCAACTCCAAGCTCACTTATCTGTTGCAGCCGTGTCTCGGCGGTGACGGTAAAACGCTGATGTTTGTTAACATCAATCCAGAAAACACGAGCACCGAAGAGACGATGTGCTCGTTGAAGTTTGCCTCGCAAGTGAACGCCGTTCAGCTCGGCGACGGCAAGGGCGCGCAGCGCCGTATCACGACCAAATTGAGTTCCAAGGTAGAAAAGAAGGGTGACAAGGAAAAGTCCAAGAGCGACAAGAGCGAACGCAAGTCGAAGGACAAAGCAACCAGCGTCATTGGCGAACGCAAGCGCAAGGCGACTTCCTCCACCGACGAACCTCGAAAAAAGTAAATGTACAGCCTTTACAATCCTAAACGATAGCGCGCCGACGTCTACACGTGGCGCCTTTGAAATGAAATACAGCAAAAAAAATATCCATTAGACACTCGTCACGGCTTCGTTCGCCGCTTCCACGCGCGATGCCATCGTTCCAAGCGCCGCAAGCGCATCGATACCGTCGCGTTCGACGAATTCGGCGACTCGCGCCGCGAGCGTCGCGACGTCGCCGTCGGCGAACGCGCCCACCGCTCGCGCCAACGTCTCGGGCTCGAGCAACAACAAACTCGGTGTCTGCGTCGCCACGAACCCAACATCCACCGCCGCGAACAGAAACTTCATCCGCACCAACCGTCGGACGATTTCCTCCGTCGGGTACTCCAACAGCTCGGGCGCGCGATGCAACAACATCGGCGAGTCCACGAACGGCGCCACTCGATCCAGATTCAACACCGCCCGCTCCAGCCGCTCTGGATTCCTATACGCGCTGTTTCGGGCGCTCTTCGTCATCACCGTCCGACACGCCTTCGACCCCCCCCACAGGTTCCAAAACCGAACCTTCAAATCCTCCTCGCGCGTCGACGTCCCCTTCATCGTCCCCGCCACCAGCCACTTCCCATCCATTCGTCCATCTCTCGCGCTCGCCGATCCCGCGTCTTTCCTCACCGTTCGCATCAGCGCGTCGCTCGCGCTCTCCACCGCCTTCGTCGCGCGCGCGCGCGCCGTCGCGCGCGTCGTCGTCGACGCCTCGAGCGCGAACGCCTCGCGCGGCGACCGCATGAGCTCGGTCACCGACACGTTCGCCGCCTCCGCGCGGTCGACCGCGCGCACGATGCGCGCGAACGCCTCGCGCGGCGAGCGCGCGAGTTCGGGCACGTCCGCGAGCGCGCGGTCGACGATCGCGGCGTCGCGCAGCGGCGACAGCAGGCGCCGCACGACGTGCTCGGCCGCCATGCCGGCGCGGCGATGTGCGGCGCGCGCGACGGCAGAACGACGCGCGCGAGCGCATGCGCGCGAGCGAGCACGCACGACGCGCGAGGTCGCTGTACAGGCAGTTGTTCAGGGCGAGCGCGAGGCTGCCGACGGTGCGCGATCGCGCGAGAGACGCGGATAAAGCGACGCGCGACGGGACGTTGACGCACGGCGGCGAGGACGCGAGGACGCGAGGACGCGAGGACGCGACGACGCGGGACTGACGCGCGACGCGGACGCGCAGGACAATCGCACGGCGTACGTGCGCGCGAAAGCGCGAGCGGAGTACGAGAAGCACGCGAGCGCGGAGGGGGAGACGCTGGAGGAGGCGCTGCGGTTGGCGGCGGCGCAGGTGGACAACGTCGAGGCGTCGGCGGCGCATTTGACGAAGGTTTTCTCGGACGAGCGCGTGCACGCGCGGGTTTGAGACGAACGTGATGGCGACCGACGCGAGCGAGACGATGGTGGAGGACGCGGTGGGCGCAGAGGATGGGTTCGAGGAGTTACACGTGTTTGATTTCGATGGGACGCTCGTGGACACGCCGACGCCGAAGGAAGGGATGAGATCGTACGAGATCGCCACGGGTCGAGAGTGGCCGTTTCAGGGATGGTGGGGACGTGCGGAGTCGTTGGAACCGCCGTTGACGATGGCGTCGGGGCCGGCGTTGGATGAGTACAGGGAGAGCGCGGCGAACGCGAAGGTGGCGCGCGTCATGATGACGGGTCGACGCGGCAAACTCAGGCAATCCGTGGAGGCGGTGATGCGGTCGTTCGACATCAACTGTCACGAACACATTTTTAACTGCACGGGACACGACACGTTGTCGTACAAGCAAAATGAACTGAGGCGGTTGGTGAAAAAGTACAAGCCGAAGCGAGTGCGAATTTGGGAAGACCGCATATCGCACGCGCGAGAGTTTCAAGACATGGACGTCGAGTTTCGCTCTACGCACGGCGTGGAGTCTTGGCGCGTGACGCTCGTCGAGCCGAGCAACGATTTCTAACTATTAGCTTGTCATCCTACACAGTCTGTATTCTAATTCACGATTCACTCGAGCAGTCGCAACATGGCTTCGTCCACCCAAGGTTCTCTGAACGCGTCGGATGCGCGCGACGCGTGTCTCAGTTCCACTTCGTCAGCCGAACCCTGCGTCACATCCTCGGCCTTGTACACCCCTTTAGCTTGGTTTAAGACGCAAGAGTTGATGAAGTCGATGGGACTTTCAGCGAAGCGCAAAAGAAAGTCACGACGCTCCAAATGACTGTCTATGAAATCGAACGCGAGACGAATGTGTTGCTCGCACGCGTCCACGTCCTTCGCCACTCGATAATCGTGCTCATACGGCGGCGCCAGACCCCAGGGCCCAGAGTCGGGCTCTTCGGCCTCGATATCGTAGCAATCAGGCTTTGACGGTGATATTCCGGAGGTTTTGATGTTGTACTTGATTTCCAGGGGCTCGAGCGCGGTGAGAAACTTTTCGCACGCGACGTCGCACACGCGCTGAAACTTGACCGTTTCTGGAGACTTCGGCAGCGACACGCCCGCGTCCTCGAACACGATCCGCATGGGCTCATCCACTCGCACCTCGCTCACGTCGTCCTCGTTCACCAACTCATTCGCCGAAAAGTACGTCCACAACTCTGAAATCACCCTTCGCCTCGACGCGTACCGAGTCGCGATCAATTCCGCCAAATCCTTCCCCACCCTAAACCTCTCGCGCATCCCGTTCACTTCCAATCGAATCGTCGCCTCAACCGCGCCTCGTTTCGTGAACCCACGCATCTCGAACCCATCCACGTGTCCGCTCGCCCGTCCCGTCCCGAGCGCGTCCGAAGCCTCTCCCTCCCGCGTCCACGTCCTCGTCCTCGCCTCCTCCGCGTCTCCATCCACCTCGATCGTCATCCGTCGCACGTAACTCGTGAATCTCCCCTCCATCGCATCGTGCGTCCACGCGCCGTCGCTCGCCCCTCCTCGATCGACGTCTTCTCGTCGCTCGTCGACCCGTCGTCCCGCCACGCGCAGCGCGTACGTCCCGTCGCCCCCGTGCGCGTGAAACACGTACACTCGCACCGTCGCCGTCCGTCGTTCGCGCTCGCCCGGCCGTCGCGCCGCGTTCGCATCGCGCGCGCGTCCTCGCCATCGCGCGCACGCGACGTCGAGCTCGCGCTCGACGTCGCGAAGCGTTCGAAACGCGACGGATTCGTCGATGTCCGTCCTGACGCGCGCGTTCGCGCGTCGCGCGTCGTCGAGCGCGAGTTTCTTCTTCTTGCGCTGCCGCGCGACGCGCGCGGTGGCGTCCAGCGGCGGGCGCCCGCTCATGCGCGAGGGCGCGTTCGCGCGTCGGCGCGTGACGCGCGCGACGTCGCGCGCGAATGCGCGAATGCGCGCGCGCCGACGACATTCATCGACGCGCGACGACGCGCGCGGGCGACGCGCGCGCGCGATGTTTCGCGCGTTCGAACGTGCGTCGGCGACCGCGGGCGCGACGCGCGCGACGCGCGCGCGACGCGCGAGACGCGGCGCGAGACGCGCGCGAAGGCGCGAGACGCGCGACGCGAGCGACGACTGACGACGACACGATTCGCAGCGCCGAACGCGCGCAGGATGTGGGAGGTGGTCGAGGACCGGTTGGCGCGCGAGCGCACGACGTGCTGCGCGTGGAATCGACGCGGGACGATGCTGGCGTGCGGGACGTCGAACGGGACGATCGTGATTTGGTGCTGGGACACGAGAGCGACGACGCGCGAGTTTCGACGCGACGAAGACGACGGCGAGCGGGCGGCGGTGCTGAGCGTGCACTGGAGCCTGGACGGGAGGAAGATCGTGGCGGCGAAATCGGATGGGGTGGTGGAGGTGTGGGACGCGCTGGAGGAGGACGTGATCGCGGTGATGTCGAACGTGGGGCTGTGTTCGAGCGTGAGCTTCGCGGCGTCGAACGCGAGCGGAACGACGGTGATCGTGAGTCCGAGCGTGGGGCGGGCGCCGTACGTGCGCGGGACGAGCGCGCGAGGGCAGAAAGAGGCCGAACTGCCGTCGTCGCACGATGTGGCGGTGACGGGTTTGGCGGTGTCGAGTAAAAAGGGGAGGTACGTCTTCGTCGGCGACGCGCGGGGAACGGTGTCCGTCGTCGACGCGTCGGGGGAGCTGCGACTGGTGCAGTCGATTTCGATCCCAGACGCGACGTTGGTGAAGAGATTAGAACTGTGTAGAAATGGCAAACACTTGCTCGCGGTGACGAATGGGCGGAAAATATGTGGTTTCGACGTCGACGAAGCCGCGAGCGACGGCGAAGACGTGCTGACGAGGATGGTGGAGTACGAGAGCCCGTCCGCCAGCCGATTGCAGTGGAGCGCGGCGGCGTATCCATGGAACGGCGAGTACGTTTACGGTATGTGCAGTGGCGCCGCGCACGAAATGCACGTGTGGGATCGTGCGTCTGGAGAGTTGAAGTGCGTGCTCGAAGGTCCGGCCGAGGCGAAGGGCGTGGTTCAACTCGCGGCGCATCCGATTCGAGACGTCGGCATCGCGCTCGGAAGCAACGGCAATATTTACGTTTGGGCGCGCAAGCATAAAGAGGACTGGAGCGCGTTTGATCCGACATTCACGACTTTGGTCGATAACAAGGAGTACGTGGAGAAGGAAGACGAATTCGACGCCAAGCCGCCCGTCGAGAAGCAGCTACCGCGCGCGCTCGAGGCGCTCGATCCGGCGCGGCTGCCTGATTTGTTAAAGCCGACCGTGAATGATTACTACACGGACGACACGGACGATGATGTCTTGCACGCACTTCCGATTCGAATCAAACCCAACCCGGAAGTGGCGAAACTCATGGAGGAGCGCAAGGCGAAATGGGCCAAGAAGGCGGCGAGAAAGGAACGCGAGGAGCGCGAGAAGACAGAAGCGGCGAAAAAGGCGAAGGAAACTGGCGGAGAAAACTGAGTAGAATAGTCTAATATCACACTAAAATCGTCTAGGAAAAACTCAGCAAAATCACTTTGAGCGTTCCACCGCGCGTTTGGCGAGCTCTTTGAGCGCACGTCTGCAGTGCATCGCGTACTTGGACTCGGACGCGGGAAGACGGTCAATCGCAGCGATGGCCAAGTCGCAGTGCTCACGCGCGAGTTCTTGAGTTCGCGCGATGCCCTGGCTGCTCTTTACGAGCTCGTGCGCGCGCTGGACGTCGCCAGAGTGCTTGAACCTTCGCTCGACAAGGTCTGAGAGTTCAGGGAATTCCTGCACGGCGAAGAGCACCGGCGCCGTAGCGATGCCTTCTTTCAAGTCGCCAAGCGTCGGTTTTCCGAGAAGAGACTCAGATCCGATGAAGTCGAGAACATCGTCTTGGAACTGAAACGCCAATCCGAGGTTTTTCCCATAATCGTACGCCAGTTGCGCGCTTTCTTCCCCGTGCCCGCCGAGCAAGGCGATGGCTTTTGAACTATTAGCGATGAGACTCGCCGTCTTATAGTACGTCTTCTTCACGTAGTGATCCATGGACGACAAACTTTCCGGTTTTGCCGTCATTTGCATCACCTCTCCCGCGACGAGATGCTCGAGAACTCGAGACAAGAGCTCGATGACTTCTGTATTACGCAACGACGCCAGCGTCACCGACGCCCTCGCGAGTAAGAAATCGCCCGCCAAAATCGCCAGCTTGTTGCCCACCTCCAAATTCAACGCCCGCAGTCCCCGACGCGTGGCGGCGTTATCGAGCACGTCATCGTGCAACAGACTCGCGACGTGGATCATCTCCGCAATTTCCGCCAGGCGTTGTTGTCGTCGCCGCACGTCCGCCGGCGCCTGGTGCGCGGGCGCGTGATCCGTTTCTCTCCACCCTCCCTGCGCCGCGCTCGTCATCACCCCGTTCGTCATCGCGCTCGCCATGAGCATCAAAACCGTCGGTCGCACGCGTTTCCCCTCCGCACCGAGCTTGAAAAAATACTCGCTCGCCGTCGACAACGCGGGTATATCGCTCGTCACCGCCCTTCGCATCCGTTCCCCGATCGCCCTCAGCTCATCGTCCACGATCTTGAACGGATTTATCGGCACCGCGTCATCGTACGCGAGCTCTTCCCTCGGCACCGCGTGCGCGCTCGCGAACCCGACGCTCGGTCTCGCTCGCGCGTCGCCCGCCGCCCTCGCGTTCGCCGCGCCCTCCCCTTCGCCTCGCGTTCGCGCGCGCCAATCGCCGCGCGTGCCGCTCGCGATCGCTCGGGTCCCTCGATCGAGTCCTCGCGCGCGTTCGGCGACGTCCAGAGCGCGCGCGCGCGCCCGCTCGGCGACGCGCGACGCGATTCGAGCGAACGAAGGCATGCCTCGTCGACGCGACGCTTATCCGGTCGCGCGGCGTCGCGCGCGCGCTTCGAGGCGACGGCGACGACGCGCGCGCGCGCGTCGCGCGTGTGCGCGTCCGTGCGGCGCGCGGGCGCGTCGCGGGCGAGTTGTGACGCCGATCGCGACGCCGATGGGACGATGAGGGGCTGACGCGAGGCGAACGCGCGCGCGAAGGCGCGAAGGCGACGAAGGCGAAGCGGCGGCGTGTCTATTCACGACGAACGAGCACGAAATCTAAAAACCTGCGCGGAACGTCGGCTTTGAACCTGTAGCCGCGACCGACGAGCACGCCCGGCGCGAGCGGGCGGATGTAATCGACCAAGGCGTCGAACGGGTAGAGCGCGAGGCGAGGCGCGGGCCAGGAGACGCCGCCGGCGCGGGACGCGAGAGGCCGCCGCGTCGCCAACACCGGGACGTCGCGGTAATCCAAAGATAAATCAGCGCGCTCGCCGGTGCCGGGAATCGTCACGGAGTCGTCGGTGAAGTCGTTGGAGGCGAAATACAGAGGAAGCAAGGCGTCGAGCGGGCCTTTTTTAATCGGCGCTCGACCGAGAAATCGTCGCGAAGCCGCGCTTCGCATCGGATCGTCGTCCTCGTCCACGTAAAACGCCTTGGCGAAGCGATTGAGGAACTTGGTCGGGAGTTTCGCGACGCGTCCTTCGAACACGCGCACGCCGTCACCGCGCGCATTCGCGTCGTCGTCGCCTAAAATCTCATTCGCCGCGTGAAAATCCTTCGTCGAGCCCGCGCTCGCGGCGCGCTCCGCGCGCGTCAACGCGTACCCCTCACCCGCGATCGTCCACGCGTTCTCGATCCCCGTCGACGACAGCGCGTCCATAAAAATCATCTTCTGCGCCGTCGTCATTCCCGCGAGCTCCTCGCGGACGTACGACGACGCGCGCGTCGCGCTCGCGCTCAGCGCCGCGACGTCGTAGCAATTCACCACCGCCGCCAATCGCTCGGCGCGTTCGCGCCCGTCCTCGTCCTCGTCCTCGTCCTCGTCCTCGTCATCGCGTTCGCGCGACGTCGACGCGTCCGTCGCGCGCCGCGCGTGCCGCGCGCGCGCGCCGCGCGCCGCGCGCGCGCATCGCGTCGACATCGCGCGCGCGCGCGACCGCGCATCTCCGCGTCCGTCGCGCGCGTCCGGCGCGCGCGACGCGACGCGCGCGTCCACGGAAAACATCGCACCGCGACGCGTCGCGCGCGATCGCGCGCGTCGCGTCGCGCGCGCGCGCGCGTGTGATGCGCGCGTCGCGTACTGTTTACCCATACGCGCCCCGTCGACGTGGCATCGCGCGCGCCCTCTTATCCGCACACGCGCGCGCGCCGACGACCGCGCGCACGCCGACGACGGCGCGAAACGACCGCGCGCGACGCACTCGACGATGTCGCGCGCGCTCGGCGCGACCGCGCGCGCGATGCGCGGCGAACGCGCGCGCATCGGCGCCGACGTCGAAGGACTGCGCCGCCGCGGCGGACGGGACGCGACGCGCGGCGCGCGACGCGCGGCGCGCGGGACGCCGACGCGCGCGATGTTCGCGGGATTCGAAAAGATGCTCAAGGGTGACCCGTCGGAGAAGACGAAGAAGCGGTACCAGGCGCGCGTGGACGCGGTGAACGCGCTCGGGGCGAGGACGAAGGCGCTGAGCGACGACGAGCTGCGGGCGAAGACGGAGGAATTCCGCGAGCGATTGCGACGAGGCGAGAGCGAGGACGATTTACTCGTCGAGGCGTTCGCGGTGGTTCGAGAGGCGGCGGATCGCGTGCTCGGGCTGCGGCCGTTCGACGTGCAACTCATCGGGGGGATGATTTTGCACGAAGGGCAAATCGCGGAGATGCGCACGGGGGAGGGGAAGACGCTGGTGTCGGCGTTGCCGGCGTATTTGAACGCGCTGAGCGGGAAGGGCGTGCACGTGGTGACGGTGAACGATTACTTGGCGAGAAGAGACGCGGAGTGGATCGGGCAGATTCATAAGTTTCTCGGGATGACGTGCGGGTTGATCCAGGCGGGCATGGCGGAGGAGGAGCGACGAGTCGGGTACGGAAGTGACGTGACGTACGTCACGAATTCCGAGCTCGGGTTCGATTACCTGCGCGACAACTTGGCGCAAAACACCGGGGAGCTGGTGCAGCGCGATTTCAACTTTTGTATCATCGATGAGGTTGATTCCATTCTCATCGACGAGGCGCGAACGCCGCTCATCATCTCCGGCGTGGCGGATAAGCCGAGCGAACGCTACATTCAAGCCGCAAAGATTGCAGACGCCTTCGAGAAAGACTACCACTACAAAGTCGACGAAAAGCAAAAGAGCGTGTTGTTGAGCGAAGAAGGTTACGAAGCGGCGGAAGACTTGTTGCAAGTGACGGATTTGTACGATCCGCGCACGCAGTGGGCGTTGTACATCATCAACGCCATCAAGGCTAAGGAACTCCAAAAACGCGACGTCAACTACATTGTTCGTGGCCAAGAAATTATCATCGTCGATGAGTTCTCTGGCCGTACTATGCAGGGACGTCGATGGTCCGATGGTTTACACCAAGCCGTCGAAGCCAAGGAAGGGGTGACGATTCAAAACGAAACAGTCACCATCGCCTCGGTGACGTACCAAGCCTTCTTCAAGTCCTACCCCAAGCTCGGTGGTATGACCGGTACCGCCGAAACGGAGATCACCGAGTTCAGTAACATTTACGAGCTCGAAGTCGCGGTCGTGCCGACAAACCGACCGGTCTCGCGGGAGGATTCCACCGACGTCGTCTTCCGCTCGGAAACCGGCAAGTGGAACGCCGTGCGCAAGGAAATCTCGCGCATGCACAAAAAGGGACGGCCCGTGCTCGTCGGTACCACTTCGGTCGAGCGTTCGGAGCAAATCGCAGAACTTCTCGACGAAGACGGCATTCCGTACGAGTTGCTCAACGCCAAGCCGGAGAACGTCGAGCGGGAGTCTGAAATTGTCGCTCAGTCGGGCCGCAAAGGGGCGGTGACCATCGCCACCAACATGGCTGGTCGCGGTACGGATATTCTTTTGGGCGGTAACGCCGAATTCATGGCGCGTCTTCGCGTTCGTGAGTCGCTCATGCAGCGCGTCGTCATGCCCGAGGACGGCGAAATCGCTTTCGAAAAGAAAGGGAACCTCGCCAAGTCGGGCGGGAACAAGTGGGCCGTCAAGGAAGGCTTGTATCCGTGCGAGCTCTCCGCGGAAACCGCGAAGATGCTCGGCGAAGCCGTCGACACTGCGTGCTCGGTGTGGGGCGATCGATCTCTCGAGGCTCTCGATGCTGAGGAACGCTTGTCCTTCGCGTGCGAAAAGGGTCCGTCCGAAGACGAAGCCATTCTCGCGCTACGCAAGGTGTTCAACGCGATTGAAGCCGAATACAAGGTGTACACGAGCGCTGAAAAGAAGGAAGTCCTCGGGCTCGGTGGCCTGCACGTGGTCGGCACTGAGAGACACGAGTCGCGTCGCGTTGATAACCAGCTCCGAGGTCGCTCAGGCCGTCAAGGGGATCCGGGAAGCACGCGATATTTCTTGTCACTGGAGGATAACCTCTTCCGCATCTTCGGCGGCGATCGCATTCAAGCGTTGATGAGCGCTTTCCGAGTTGAGGACATGCCTATCGAGTCCGGCATGCTCACGAACTCCTTGGATGAAGCCCAAAAGAAGGTTGAACGTTACTTTTACGATATTCGTAAGCAGCTGTTCGACTACGACGCCGTCTTGAACTCGCAGCGTGAAAAGGTTTACTTCGAACGCCGCCGAGCGCTCACCGCGAGCAGAGAGCAACTCCAAGAACAAATGCTTGAATACGCCGAGCTTACCATCGATGACATCGTGAACGCTAATATCGATACGTCGGAGCCTGTGTCCGAGTGGCCGCTTGAAGGACTCGTCGGCAAGTTGCGACAATACTGCTACTACTTCGGCGAAATCGATGAGAGCGACATTCGCCCCATCGCGGAGAAGGGTGGCGTCAACGCATTGCGCAATTTCCTCGTCAAGAAGGGTCAGGATGCATACATGACCAAATGCGGCGAAGTTGAGGCTACCGAAGCGGGGCTGATGATGGAAGCGGAGCGCTTCTTCATTTTGTCGCAAACCGACAATTTGTGGAAGCAACACTTGCAGGCTATCAAGTTTGTGCAACAAGCTGTTGGTTTGCGCGGTTACGCTCAAAAGGATCCTCTCATCGAATACAAGCTTGAAGGCTTCAACCTCTACACAGAGATGATGGCGCAAATCAGACGCAACGTCATCTACTCTGTGTACATGTTCCAACCGCAGCGTTTAGAACAAAAGGAAGAGGCAGAACTCGTCGGTGCGGGAGGCGATCAGAAGCCGAACTCGCGTAAAAAGTGAGCGCCAACGAAAACCCGAATGAATGAATTGTAGTGCTACGAACGAAATAACTAAAATACAAGCTGCTAATCAGTCTTGAGCATCACCGTCGAGTCGTCGCTGGCGAGCAAAATCTTGAGTTTGCGACTAATTTCTACGATTGCCTCGCGGCGCTTTTCTACAATCGGCGCGTTGGGATTTTCGTCCCTCTTCTTCTCTTCGTCATCGTCACACGCACTGCCGTGCGCGTGGTCATCACGGGCGCGGGCCATGGTCGTGATAACGTCGACGACGTTTGCGTTGAGTGACTTGAGTGATGTCGTCACGTGTCCCTCATGTTTGAAAAGTTGTCGGCCACTCGCCTTTGCCGCTCGCTCGCTCGCTCGGGTTAGCAATAGCCCGTCTCTTAACGCGTGCACGCTAGCTTCGTCGTCGAGTGTCGACGCAAATCTATCGAGACATTTCGCAAGATGTGACTCGGCATCTGGCTCCCGCAACGCAATCTTCCACATTGCCCCGTGCATCGCGAACGTCCCGTCAAACGAGAACTCGGCGCCAGCCAAAGCGGTGCGCACACCTGAGACGCGACTGACGAACTCGTACACCCCATCGCACGCGAGCGTCGACAGCAACAATGCTCGTCGAACGGTTTCAGCAAGCGGCGATCGATGTAAAGCGATGAAGATGTTCACTAGTGCTCGTAAACATCCAGTGCGCAGCAATCTTTCGCCCACATCCTTCACGACGACGGCGTTCGCATTTGTGGTGTAGAACGTGAGCAATAATGCGCTCAAACCGACTGTGTCCTGCCAATCTGGATCTTCCTTGCGTGCATCCATGACGCGCAGACTGTGCTCTAAAGTCTTCGTTACGACTGGGATTGCTCGGTGCACGTGTGCCCAAAGTTTACTTCTTGCCGAGGAAGCGCTGTTCTCCCCTTCGCCAAGTGCCTGTACACCCATCGTCTCTGCGCCGAGGCGCAAGCACAAATACGCCAACAGCTCCAACGCAATTCGGTGATCTTCAGTCTGCTCGTCCATCGCGTCGCTCTGTGCGAACTTGAGCGCATCAAGCGCGCGCGTCAAGCCCGCTTCGACGCCCAACTTGCCGCCCGCCGCGATGGCCCATCGCTCGCGCAGCGCGCGCAAGGGAATCGTTCGTAGCGCGCGCCTTTCGACGTCGCACGACGCGCACATCGCCTCGAATAAGTCCATCAATCCCGATGCGACGTCGAGGCGTTCCCAATCGGAATTCACTCCCACATTCGTCGACGTAGCGCCGACGCGCGCCGGCAGCAACTCGCTCATCAGACCGCGCAACTTGGCGTTCACGACCTCTCGTTTCGACATTTTCGCGTAACGCGCGTCATCTTTAACGGGCGAAAACCACGAGACGGTAGATTCCACCGGCTCCCACGCGTCGTCGTCGTCATCGCCATCTTCCCGAGGTTCCGAGACGATCGGCGCGTTCGCCGTCGCGCCGTTCGCGCCGTTCGCGAGCGTCTCGCGCGGCGCCTCCGCCTCCGTCTCCGCCTCCGCCTCGTGCTCCTCCGGCGCGTACGCCCGGAGCGCCTCGAACGCATCGTCATCGCTCATGCGCATCACCGCGCGCGGCACCTCGACGTACACCACCGCCCGCAAGTTCCGAAACGCGTCGCCGCGCGCGTCGTCGCCGTCCTCCCCATCGTCCCTCGCGTCGCTCGCGCCGCCTCCCTCTCGCGCGTTCCGCGCCAGCGCCCGCGTCAGCGCGAACGGCGTTCGCGCGAGCCCGCCGTCCGCGCGCGCGGCGTCGCGCATCGCCGCCGCGAGCGCGCGCACTTCGTCGTCGCTCACCAGCGGATAATCGAATCCCAACTTTTCGTGCGCCTCCCTCGCGAGCGCCGCGCGGCTCGCGCCGTCGCGCGCGTTCGAGGCGTTCGGGCGCGCGTTCGCCGTCCTCACCGCGTCCTCGAGCGCGCGCGCGATCGACGACGCCGTCGCGGCGTCCATCGCGCGCGCGAGTGCCGCCGCCGCACACGACGACGCCGCGACCGCACCGCGCGCGCGACCGGCGACGCGCGCGACGACGCCATGGCGCGGAATCAAGAGAAGGCGAATGTGCGTCGATCGGCGGGCGCGCGCGGCGGGCGCGACGCGCGCGCGAGCGCGCGCGCGACGCGCGCGACTTAGGTTGAAGGCGCGAACGAACGAACGAACGACTGACGACGACGACGACGACGACGACGCGCGCGCAGGGGATGTTTAACAAGTGGACGAGCGGGAAACAAGACGCGCTGCGCGGATCGGTGTCGCGCTCGCGGCCGTTTCACACGCACGCGGCGAAAGACCTGAACGAGGCGGATCGGTGGCGGAGCGACGTGCTGCGCGACGTCGGAAGAAAAGTGATGGAGATTCAGAACGCTGGTTTAGGGGAACATAAGATTCGAGACTTGAACGATGAGATAAATCAGTTGTTGAAGGAGAAGTGGCAGTGGGAGATGCGAATCATCGAGCTCGGGGGGCCGAATTACATCGCGTCGGCGCCGAAGGTGGAGGACGCCGACGGCGGCGCGGTGCAACCGCCGGGGACGGCGGGCGATAGGAAGGCGTACAAATACTTCGGTGCGGCGAAGAATTTACCGGGAGTGAAGGAATTGTTCGAGGCGCCCGTGACGAAGGCGGTGCGTCGAACGCGACACCAGATGAACCTACACATCGATAGCGGATATTACGGCTTCCGGGACGAGGAGGACGGCGTGTTGCTCAAAGACGAAGCTGAAGCCGAGCAGCAGCTGCAAGCGGCGGCGATCGAGCAGTACGAGACGGAACAAAAACTACGTGAGCTCGAAGGCGGCGGTGGTACGCGCAAAAAGGCGAGCACCGTCGCGGACGCGGGCCGACAATTCGTCGCGCACGTGCCGCTCGTGGACGAGGCCGATATCGAGCGAGAAGTGCTGAACCGCAAAAAGCAGGAACTGTTGGCCAAGTACGTCAGCGAGGATCTTCAGGCGCAGGAGGCGAGCGCAAAGACGATGCTGCATTGAGTCCCAACCGCGATTAGCCACGCAGTGGGTCTCCTTTCCTAGTAACAACCGTGTAAATTTGAAACGCGCGTCGCGCTGACAGAAACACTCCGTCGGACCGCGCGCGCCTGAGTGCGCGACGCATCGCCGGCGCGACGTGCGCGTCGCATCGCGCGCGCGCGAACCGACGCGCGCGCCCTCGCGTCGGCCGCGCAGCGATGCCCCGCCCGCCCGGGCGCCCGCGCAAAGCGACGCACGACGTCGACCTCGCGCGCGATTGTTGGGAGTTCATCTTTCGACGTTTTCTCGACAGCGCCGACCCGGACGTCGCGGTGCCGTCGCCGCCCGAACAGCCGATGCCGAATGCGAACCGGCTCGTCGAAGTCCTAGGCACAGATCGTCGTCTAGGAGGATTCCTAGACGAGGATGAGCGTTTCTGGCGAAACAGGCACCAGCACGAAGAGCGGGTGCGTTTCTGGCACAACAGGCGCCAGCACCGCGAGACGACCGCGAAACGCTTGGACTTTGTTCGAACGCAAGCGCGCACGCTGCTCGCGCTGCCATCGGTGAGCAAGACGTTTAAGGAGGTGTGCGATGAAGGTGGATTGTTTGCGGATATGTGCGATACTTTGTGGGCGCGGGTGAAGCGATTGGACGACAGCTTGGAGAATGGGGACAAACAAGCGCCGCCTACGATGACTTCGGCGCAGAAGTTGCGATTGTTTGAGGGCACGGGGTGCCAAAGCTGCGACAATCATCCGCTCATAAGCTTCAAGTGGGTGTTCTGGGGGTTCGGAGCGCGGCTGTGCCAGAGGTGCATGCGAGTGCGCATGGTGACTGAAGAGGTCCTACAGAGGGACCCGGATACGCTGCCGGAACACTACCGAGGTTTGCCATTCTCCAGCGATAGATACAGCGCCCTTCTGAATGGAAACCCAGCTCCTGGTCGCAAGCTATACTGGCGCGCGGACGTGGATGAGCGAAAGTCTGTCACACGCGAGCGTCAAAAACGCCAGCGTGAAGCCGAGGAAAACGAAAAAAAATTGTTAGAGAAGCGAAAGCGAAAGCAATTCCGCGAGGAAAAGCTTTCTCAGCGCGATGGTGTACGAGAGCAACGGAAGAAGGATATCATTCACATGATGACGACGACTTTCGACGTGACTGAGGCGCAACTAGAAACGAGCGTATCGTATCGCAAGCACATCGCGATGGCGCGCCCGTTGACTGCGAGATTTCATCGCACGCACATGAGACAGATTTTAGATGAGCTTCCCGAGGAATGCCGAAGAAGACGACGCAAGAACTGAAAAGGAATCGCAAATGTAACAAATCAAATTCTACGCCAGACCAGCCAAACAATCAATGAGTAACGTGTAGCCCTCCGGAACGTCTTCGCCGTGATGCACCGCGCTTGCAATAACAGCTAATTCGTTGATATCGATGTGCTTCGCCAAGAACAAGAGTAAGTGGAAATCGCGCAATCGTTCTCCGTACGGTTTGTCTTTGCGCAATGCGTCCTTTAAATCGTCGACGGTTTGCACGGGATGCAAACGGTTCTCGACGGGAAACGTAGTTGAAATCGCGCCTTCGTGGTCCAAGATCGGCACGGTGACGAGAAACATGTCGTTATCAACTGCATTCACGTCGTTGATGCTCGGACCGTCACGCACGATGACCTCGTTCGTGAGCTTGGATACTCCCTTCAACTCGTCTCCATCCTCGTCGACGCCGCACTCACCGGTGAACCAACCACGCTCCTGAACCTTCATCGCCGCATCACTCAGCTGAAATGCCTCGAAAGACACCTGCCAGTTGTCGTCTTCGTCTTCGAACGTGCTCACCACGGCGGTGACAAACTCCTTGCCGAACTTTGACTGCAACCGCGCGACGCGCGACACCTCTCTCGCGCTCAGCGTAAAGTCGCGTTCATCCTTCGGCGTACTGATTATGCACCCCACACGGATCATTCCCAACGCACCCGCGAGCGCGTCCGCCTTTTCATCCTCGAGCGTGTCTTCCAACACCTCCACATCTTCCTCTGTGCCCTCTTGCTCTGGCTCGTAAATCGCGTCCACCCGAGTCTTCCCGTCGTCGTCTCGCGCGCCGTACAACCATCCGAACCTCACCTGTTTAAATCCCAACGTATAATTCACGTAGCTCTGAAACACATTCGCCGCGTTCGCATCGAACGACACGCTCACGCAGTGCGGCGCCTCTTGCCTTTCGATCCGTACTTGCGCCGCGATCATGTCGTCGACGGTCATCTTTCGTCCCGTGAGTCCTCTCGCCGCGTCCCGCACCGCCGCCGTCGTCTTCGTCGGCTCTCTTTCGCACCCATACATCAAGTGTACCACCGCCCCGTTCGTGTCGATTCCGCACGACGCGATCTTCGCCCTTCCGTTCGCCATATCTTTGAATTCTTCCGGTGTTTTGCTCGTCAGCACATCGAGCGACGTCGAGAGAATCTGCTCGTCTTTCGGCACTTTCAGCTCGGTTTCGAGGATTTCTTTGAGTTTCGCGACGGTGATGTCGGAGGAAGGGACCGTGATGCGTTCGGTACCGTCGCGCGTGCGCACGCGGACGATCATGGCGCGCGCGCGAGGGCGATGATGCGTCGATGTGTGGCGTTGGCAGCGCTTTCGGTTGGTTGGCCGCGCGCGAGCGAAGCGTTGATTTTTAAAGTAGACGTCGGATTACTTGACGAGATCGGTCCAGTCGTCGGTGCCGCGCAAATCGTCGACGTACTTGTCGACGTCCTTGATCCCTTTGTGAATCGCAGTGGCGGTGTGAATGGCTTCGTACGGGTCGCGCGGCGCGGGATCGAGCAAGGCCAGCGTGCATCGCCAGTGGGGAAACTTTTCGAGCCAACGCGGGATGTTGAATTTCGCGAGCGTATCGCGATCGTCGATGGACACGTCCTGACCGACGTGCTCGCGACCGATGACGTTATCGAACCAACGCAAGCAGAGCTCGTGCGCGGGAACGCCAGCCTTGGCCGCGAGCTTCCGCTTGACGTCCGCGGCGGTGTCCGCGCCGTCCGCGTCGACTTCGATCTCGTGCGTCTCCATCAAGTGCGCCAAGCTCGGCACGTTCGCGCTCGCGTGCGTGATTCGCAACCCAAGCGTGATCGTTCGTCGTTCGTTCGCCGTCACCGGCGCGTCCGTCGTCGCCGTCGTCGTCGTCGACGCGTCTCGGTCGACATCGGCGTCGTCGGTTTTTTCCTCCGCAGTCATCGTTCGCGCGAGTCCTCGCGTCTCTATCGCTCGCGCGCGTCCGCGCGTCGCCGCGATGCGTCGTATTTATTTCTTCCGCGCGCGCGATCGAGTCGCCGGCGCCGCGCGAGCCGTCGTCGCGCGGTCGCGCGCGTCGCGGTGTGTCGTCTCCGCAAGCGTTTTTTTTTACGTTTTCCACGCGGAGACGACGCGGTCGGTCTCGACCGACGCTCGACCGCACTGACGCGCGCACCGACGCGCGCTCGCGACGAACGCGCGACGGACGATCGCCGGCGGCGCGAAAACGCGACTCGCGCGTCGTTTACGCGCGCGCGCGCGGACGGGCGACGCGCGCGGGCGACGCGCGCGCGCATCCACGTGGCGGATTCGGAACCTTCGGAATGAATCCATTCCACGAAGACGCGTCGACGTTCGCGAGCGCGAGCTCGACCGCGAGCGTGGGCGCGAGTGATAACAGAGTGGACGTGCACGCGCTCGCGCACGAGCTCGCGCGGGACGCGAACGTCGAGGATGGTCGGGTTTGGGGTCCGCGCGGGGAACGGGACGACGGCGGACGGTTCGACGGCGGCACGGAAGGAGGCGCGTCGTCGTACGATGATCGCGCCCAACACGAAAACGTTGAAGAACGGGACGTCGGTGATGCGCGCGCGCGTAAGCCGCGGGAGGTGAGCGCGGATGAGCGGATTAATGCGACGGCGACGGCGGTGATCAAGGCGGGGTCGAGCGGGCACTCGGTCGAAGCGTTCAACGGAAGCTCGGACGATATGGCGTTTAGCGATCGGCTCGCGGTGGCGACGGCGAAGATATCCACGCTAGCGGCGCAGCTGAAGGAGAAGACGGCGGCGGCGCGAGATACGCGCGCGAAGGAGAAGGCTCTAGGTGGTAAGGAGTTGTTGCGTCGGTTGCAAGAGACGGCGTCGAGTCAGAGCGCGCAGCGCGCGCCGGGTCTCGTTTCGTTGCAGTCCATGCGCAGAGGAGAAGGCGCGGCGGCACCAACTGTGGACGAAAGCGGAAAGGTCGTGAAGGGGATCGGGTACAAATTGAGCGCGGCGACGCGCCGCACGTCTCAGCGGTTGTTGCAAAGTTTCGGCACCGCGGAGAAGATGCGAGACGACGAGTTCAAGACTTTGTGGAACAGCGTGCAACAGCAGGAGTCCATCTTGAAGGAAATCGCGCAAGTGAGCACCGCGTATAAAGATGCACAACGCACGGTGTTCGATAAGAGCAAGCGACTGGCCACACTCATCCGGAATTTGGTCGAAACCGGGGACAAGAATAACGTTTGGGACGGCGCGCCGACGGTGGCGAGAGAAGCCGCGTTGCGAGAGGCGTGCAAGATGGTGGATGTCGCCGACGCTCTCGTCGCGCGATGCACGCCTCTCACCGAGGAAGTGTTCGATTGGAACATTGTCGAACCCGCGGCGCACCGCTCGAAAGAGCTCCCGGCGTACAAGGCGTGCGTAGCGAAACGCGCGGCTTACATGCAAGACATGGACGCCTTCGACCGCCAGCTCGGCGCGTTACAGAAGCGCTCGCCCAAGAACGCCGACGAATACGCCGTCAAAGAAGAACAAGCGCGCCGCGCCAAAGAGCGCTTCCAGGATTTCAGCTCGAAGCTCGTCGAAGAGCTTCAAATCGTCGACGGCACGCGATACGAGATGGCGTACTCGCTCGCCCGCGGGTTCGCCAACGTCCAATGCTTCAATCTCGAGCGCCAACTCGACGTCGCTCGAACGCTCCGCGGTGGTGGTCAGTAGCAACAACTCGATGCGACTCTAGCGCGCGTGTATAAGCTCCCACTTCAATCAATTACAAACATCGTCGCCTCACTCCGTCGCGTCCGATCCCGCGCCTTTCCGCTTCAGCCCAAACTTTTCCACCAGCTCGAACGCCTTATTCAGCACCTCCGTCTCCGCCGCGTTGAGTTCGTGAATCTCATCCACGACCTTATTCATCGCTCGATCGCGCGCGCGAGGGTCCAGCACGTCGTCCTCGTCGCTCGGGAACCCAGCCTCGGCGAACTCGAGCATCGCCGCGCTCGGCTCTGCCCCCGCCTCGTTCGCCGCGTCGGCGCCGTCCGCGTCGCTCGCGCGACGCGTGATGGCGACGCGCGCGCGCGCGCGTTCGACGCGCTTCGTCGCGCGCGCGTGCGGACGCGCGATGGGGGCGAGCGGGGCGAGCGCGCGGGCGAACATCGCGTGTCGAAGTGACGAAGTGACGTCGGTCCGTCGGTCCGTCGGTCCGTCGGTCCGTCGGTCCGTCGGTCCGTCGGTCCGTCGGTCGGTTTCCGCAGTCAAATTCTAAGTGCTATGCGTCGTGACGTGTCTTCGTATCGCGTCGCGCGTCGGTGAGGCGCATCGCTCATCGCAGGCACGATGAGAATCGGTGCTGGCCCACGTACCCGCCCTGCATCGCGCGCCGGACGTTCATCGCGAAATTCTGAGGCGTGCGCGCCAAATCCTCCGCCGCCTCCTTGTTCAGAGGATCGTCCGGATTCGGCTCGCTGAACAGCAGAGACAACCCGAAGATGACGCTCGAGATCGACAACACCGGTTTCCAATCCTCTCTCAAAATGTTCAAGCACACGTTCCCGTCCAAGTCAATGTTCGGGTGATACACCTTGCGCTCGCATCGCACCTTCGGCGGTTCGTGCGGATACATCGTCGGCACCGCGAACGAAAACTCAAACGTCCCACCGCGATAGTACCCCTCATCGGGTTTAATCGCGATGACAAAGTTCAACAAATCATCCTTCCCATTCGGGAACGCTATCGACATCGTCCGCGGAAGCGCGAGCTCCGATATGTCTGCGTTCGTTTCGTTCGCGCGCGCGCGTCAGTCGTCTCGCCGTCGTCCCGCGTCCTCGCGCTTCCCCCGTTCGCGTCGCCGTCTCGCGCACCTTTCGCCACGCGAACCTCCCCGCTGCTCTGTCTCGACGTCGTGCCTCCGTTCGCCTCGCGTTCGGCCGCCTCCTTCTCTTGTTTCGCCTGTCGTCGTCGTCGCGCGCGCGTCGCGTCAGTCCTTCGTCGCATCCTTCGTCGCATCCTTCGTCGCGCGCGTCGCCGCGCGGTCGTTCGTCGCGCGCGTCGGCGTCGCGGTCGCGCGTCGCGCGTCGTCGTCCTCGCGTCGCGCGCGCACCTTGACGGAGAACAGCTTGATCATCGCGCGCTCGTCGCGGCGTCGTGTGTCGCGCGCGACGATTCGGCGCGTCGTCGCGCGTCGCGGCGTCGCGGATGGATAAAGCGCGATGCGACGGCGCGACACACGACGACGCGCGATGGCGATGGCGATGACGCGCGCGATGATGACGACGGCGACGACGGCGACGACGAAAGCGACGGCGCGGGACGCGCGACGCGAGACGCGCGCGCGACGCGCGATCGCGACGAGGGCGAGCAACAACGAAAACCGCTACGGCGCGTGCTGGCCGGGACGCGCGGAGGTGCCGGCGAACGTCGCGGCGCTCGGGAACGGAAACGTGAAGAAGATATCGCTGCTCGGAAGCACGGGGTCGATCGGGACGCAGACGCTGGACATTTGCGAGGAACATCCGGATAAGTTTGAGGTCGTGGCGCTGAGCGCGGGGCGAAACGTGACGCTGGTGGCGGAGCAGTGCGCGAAGTTCTCGCCGAAGTTGGTGAGCGTGCAGAACGGAGAGGACGTGGCGAAACTGAGGGATGCGTTGCAAAAACTCGGATGCGCGATGCCGGAGATTATGTATGGGGAGGATGGGATGGTTGAGGTGGCGAGACACGCCGACTGCGATTCGGTGGTGACGGGCATCGTCGGATGCGCGGGATTGCCGCCGACGGTGGCGGCGATCGAGGCGGGAAAGAATATTTGCTTGGCGAATAAGGAGACCCTCATCGCCGGTGGCCCCGCGATCGTGCCGTTGGCGGTGAAGCATGGGGTGAAAATTTTGCCCGCGGATTCCGAGCACAGCGCCTTGTTCCAGTGCATTCAAGGCATGCCGGAGGGCGCGCTGAGACGCATCATTCTCACCGCCTCTGGCGGCGCTTTCCGCGATATGGACCTCGCCACCATGCGTGAACTCGCGGTGTCCGATCCCGCGGCGTTGCACAAGAAGGCGACGACGCACCCGAACTGGGACATGGGCGCGAAGATTACGTGCGACAGCGCGACGCTCATGAACAAGGCGCTCGAAGTCATCGAGGCGCACTACCTCTACGGCACCTCTTACGACAACATTGACGTGATCGTGCACCCGCAATCGATCGTGCACTCCATGGTTGAGACCTCGGATAGCTCCGTTTTGGCGCAATTGGGCTGGCCTGACATGCGTTTGCCTATTCTTTACACCATGTCTTGGCCCAACCGCGTCGAGTGCTCCGAAGTCACGTGGCCGCGACTCGACTTTGTCAAGATGGGCGACCTCACCTTCCGCGCGCCCGATTTCGAAAAGTACCCGTCTCTCACCATGGGCTACGCCGCCGGTCGCGCCGGTGGCACCATGACGGGCGTTTTCTCCGCCGCCAACGAGCAAGCGGTCGCCATGTTCTTGGACAAAAAGATGGGCTACTTCGACATTTACAAAGTCATCGAGTTGGCCATGGAGGCGCACAAGAACGAGCTCGTGCTCGATCCGTCCCTGGACGACATCGTGCACTACGATTTGTGGGCGCGCGATCACGTCAAGCAAACCGTGGAATCTGGCGTTTTGACCGGCGCCCTGCCTCGTTAAACTACACATTCGATTCGTTTCGTCTCGCGCGCTCGTTCGCCGACGTTGCTAATACTCACTCCAACAACGAGTCACGCGCTTCACTCGCGCACGCGCGCACGCCTGATGATCGTCGCGGCGCGCGCCACCGCGCGCGTTCAGTGCGCCGCACCGCGCGCCCGCCGCCATCGTTCGCGCCGTCACCGCGTCGCTCGGGCGTCGTCCGGCGTGAACGATGACGACGCGTCTGACGCAGCCATGTACGAAGAACTCGAGAAGATTAACGCCGCGAACAACAGTAAGAGCGCGAGTGACTGGATCGGGGCGTGGTCGAAGGCGATCACCGACCCCCCGAGCGAGGCCGAGGTGGAGAAGATGCGAGCTGCGGCGATGGCGGCCGAGGAAGAGCGCTTGGCGGAGGCGAGGAGCTATCGGTACGTCTTCGCGCACGATCTGCTGAGCGGATCGGGGGACTCGTTCGCGGGTAAATATCTCAAGGATGCGCTAGGAATGATTGATATCGAGCTGGAGACGCCAGACTTGGTGTGTGGGAACGCGGAGTACACGGTGTCGAGCGCGTTGGAAAAGTTGACGGCGGCGCTGAACGGCGGGGAAGGGCGGAAGGAGCGACCGGTTCGGTTGATTGGGTCGAGCACGGGGGCATTGGTGGCGGCGCTGTACGCGGAAAGGAACCGAGACAGGGTTGACAAAGTGTTTCTTCTCGCGCCGACGTGGGGGCTGGCGAACATTTTGACAAACTTTGAGAAGAGTTACGGCGTCAAGTTCAGCAAGGCGTTCGTCGACGACGCGAGCACGTTACCCGAGTATCCGACGGTGACTTGCCCGGCGTATATCGTGCATGGACACGATGACGACGTTTCGCCGTTGGACAACTCCGCGCGTTGGATGCAGATGGCGTCGCAGTGGATGCGACAGGAAGGTGATTCCGACGAAAACGTCGCCGAGAGACGACTTCTCGAGGTGAGCGGCTTAGGGCACGGCGTCGAGACCGCGCTTCCAATGTCGATGGGGCGGTTCACAGAGTTTTTTAAAATTCCAAGAGTTGACTTGTACTTGCGTGAAAGAGAGCCTTGAAGGAAGATGCATCGCCGACGTTGACTTTCCAAATTTAGAGCCATCAAACCAAACTAGGAGTGGCGCATAGCACGGCGCATAGCAAGCTTCGTGCGACGCGCGCAATGGGATCTGGGGACGGCGCGTTAGCTTGAAGATACACCATCGCGCGCCACTACGCTATGGCGTCCAGCACCGACGTCGAGCGGTTGCTCGCGCAGACACAGAGGGAGAGGAATGTTCGCGCCACGCTCAAGATGCAAATCAAGCAGCACGCTCAAAAGGAACGCGATTTCGCGGAGTGGGAAGAACGTCTCGTCGACAAGCAGCAGCGAATCGAGGATAACATCGTAAACTGTGATGATATGCTGCGCCAGGCGGATGCGAAACGCGAGCACGCAGAGGACAACGTCAAACGGGACGCGGAGTCCCAGCGAAGTAGCATGCGCGACATCGCCAGGCTGCGCGCACAACTTGAAGACATCCGCGCAAAGTGTGCACACGTTTCAGATGAAATTCAGGCGAGCTCGAAATACTTTGAGTTTTTAAGCCGCTCGAGTCAAATCGTGCTTGCGCGCAATTCGTCCAAGGCTGAAGACGTTTACGAACTCGTGGAAGAGATCCTCGATCGTCACCGGACCCTCATGATGGCGAATCATCAATTACAAGATCAGTTCAAAGTGACCGCACGGTCGCACGACGACTTGACCGACGCGCATAACAAGTACGTGGACGATTCGCGCGAAAACATTTTGGCGTTGAACACGCGCCTCGGCGGCATGAAACGCTTGCTCGAGTCTAACATGCGAAGCACGAGCGCGAGCATGACGACGATGACACACTTCGCCAAAAAGTGTGCGCTTAAGCACTCGTCCGTGAGCTTGGTGAAGATGGCGACTGAGAACATATTCGTCAAGTGCACGTCGCGCTCGCACGTCGCCCGCTGCGCCACAGGACGCGAGCACGCAAGCGACACTAGCGTGCGACTGAGCATCATACGACACTTCCTCTGCGACATGCGTGCTATCGCCCGCGAGACGACCTGTGATAGATAATAGACTCTCTTCTTTAAAACACTACAGCTGCGTCCATCATCTGAACCGCTTCGCCTTCCGCCGTTCGCTCCGCTCGCGTCGACGCTTCTCCTCCTTCGTCTCCTCCCGCTCCTCGTTCTCCTCCGCCCGAGGCGCGAACACGTATGGCAGCACGAATTTCGTCACTATCATGTACCCCGCGACCAAAGGCACGATCAGCGTCACCAACCAAAACCGATCCGAATACGTCGACGTCGCCATCGCGAACGCGCCGACGTAGATCAAATCCTGATAATACTCCGTCAACCCCCCGCTCAGCGACTCCCCTCCATCGAGCACTTCGCCGTTCTCCCCGAACGTCGGCTTCGCGTACGCGCGCAGCGAGCCCAGCGACGCTCGACACGCGAGCGCGGTGACGGCGAACACGCACAGGTGAAACAATCGCACGCTTTTCCAGCGAAACACGACGCGCACGACGACGTGCAGCGCCATCGCGCCGTTCAGGACATCGCTCAGAAACTTCAACTTCGCGCGGTTCTCCTCCAACCGCTTCTTCGCGCCGGATTTCGCCATGTCGCGCCCGCGCGGGTCGTCGCGGATTAATGCGGATTGATTCAATCGTCGCGCGTTACAACGCGCGGCGCTCGACGCCGACGCCGGCGACGCGAGCGAACGATGCTCGAGACGGCGACGCGCGCGCGCGCGCCGAGCGCGCCGGCGCGCGATCCGCGCGCCGCGCGCGCGCGACGCGCGACGGCGAGGACGACGCCGCGTCAGCAACGGTGCGCGGTGACGTCGGCGCGCGCGCGCGTCGTCCGCGCGGCGCTCGCGGACGATAAAACGCACGCGAACGCGCCGGCTTCGTCGGTGATCGTCGGCGGTGGACCCACGGGGCTGGCGTGCGCGATCGCGCTCGCGCGGCGGGGCTGGGGGAACATCGAGGTGTGGGAACGCCTCGCGAAGCCGCCGTCGAGCGATTCTTCGGTCTGGGGGGATGCCTCGCGATCGTATAACGTCGGATTGAGCGGCCGAGGGCAAGCCGTGCTGAAGGATCTCGGGGTCTTCGATGCGGTGATCGATAAGTGCGCGGTGGTGAAGGGACGCATGGACTGGGGACCGAACGGCGAGCCGAAGGAGCGCTTGGCGAATAAGACGTACGATACGCAAGTGATTCAAAGGGACAGGCTGGTTTCGGTGCTCGTGGAAGAGATCGAGAAGAAATATGCGGGGAAGATTTCGGTATCTTACGACGTCGCGTGCGTCGGTTGTGAGTTTGGTGCGGACGGAGTCACGCTCGAACGCGGAGCGTGCGGCGAAAACTGCGATCTCGCCGCCGCGCGCGCTCAAGGCAAGACGGTGACGCCTGTCGTGTTCGGTGCCGAGGGCAACACCATGCATTCTGCGGTCGTTCGAGAGATGGATCGTAACGCCGCATGCGGGGCGAAGGTTATCAAGTTCCCGAACACTAATCCGCGGGTGTACAAGACCATCCCCATCCACTTGCCCAGCGACATGCGAAAGGATCTCAACTATAGCGCGCGCACGAAAGCCGGCGTCGCGTTGGAGTGCTTGCCGACAAAAGAAGGTCTCTTAATCGGTATCATGCTCGTGAAACCCGAAGATGAGGAAACGTGCGTCAAATTGAGCAACAAAGAATCTTTGAAGACGTTCTTCGACGAACATTTTCCGATGTTCGTGCCTTGGATCAAGGACGAAGATATCGAAAGCATGGCCAACAGCAAGTTCTTCGGCTTGCCGTCGTTCGGGTACGTGGATAAGTCCCTTAATATGGGTGGTCAGGGCGCGCTTCTCGGGGATGCTATCCACACCGTGAAGCCGTACTTTGGCTTGGGTGTGAATTCGGCTTGGGAAGACGTAAAAGTGCTCGTCGAGGCTCTCGACGACGCCAACGGCGACACTTCTGTGGCGTTACCACACTACTCTAAGAAGCGTGCGGCGGACGCCAAGGCGCTCGTCGATCTCTCTCGCAGCTTCGATGGAGGTTTCATGACCTTTGTCCTTCCTCTCATCGTCGATTCCATTTTCAACAAAGTCGCGCCTTGGCTCTTCATGCCCAACACGATTCAAATGCTGCAAAGGGAAGAGTGGTCTTTCAGCGCGATCGCCAAGCGCAAATGGCTCGACCGTTTTATGCAAGGCACGGTCATTATGTCTTTTATGAGCGCTGTCGGGTACGCCGCGTTGCAACTGACGAGACAATACGTCTGGCCATTCGTCGCTCGAGCGCTTTTGCGAGGCGGCGCGTAATTAAAACAGATGTGGCTTCTTTAATAATGCAAGTAATAAGCTGCTCGCGTAGAACGCACACACGCCTAAATCGAAAGAATGTCGTAAGAACTGTCCTACGAAGTAGAATCTAGTAAATCCACGCTCCCCCCCCTATCGAGTTCATTGGCAGCGCGTAAGCCGCGCTCGCGAAGTACTTTTCGAGCTGCGGAAGTGCCTTAAAGTTGGCGTGGTACCGCTTGAGCTCCGGAAACGTCTCCAACGGCGACTTCATACCGCGCCTGTTCGCGATGATTTCGTGTTGATCCAGCATCTCGAACAGGTGAAAGTCGGCGCTCGACGGCGCGTCGCGAATCAAAAATTCCATCCCGCGTTGCTTCAGCAACGTCTCGAATTTCGCGTAGAACTTACCCACCGTCGCGTTCATGTGATCATCGCAGTTCTTTTCGAACGCCTCCTTCGTCGTCGTCTTGCCGCTGAACGGATACACCACGCCCATCAACGCGTTCCGCAAGTCGTAGATTTCCGCCAGCGCCTGCGCGTTCGCCCATCTATGGTCCTCGCTCGCGAACGCGTCCACGCCCGTGACTTGACCCAAGAACTCGAGCACCACGCTCGAGTGCGTCACGACTTGACCGTCGCACTCGACGTACGGCAGGTTGATCAGCGCGTTCCCGCTCGCGAGCTCCGGTTTCTTCCCCGCGAACCACGATCCCGCGTCGGCGTAGTTCACGTCGGCGTAATCCGCGCCGGCGTACTCGCAGAGCATGCGCGCGGGCGCGCCGAGGCCGCGAATCGGCCAGTATCCGAGCTCAATCTTCGGCATCGCGCGCGCGGTGGCGTGCTTCGCGGGCGCGCGCGCGGCGTCGCGTTGTCGCGGTCGAGCCAAACCTCGCGGCGGCCTTCGGGACAACGCGACGCGCGACGGCGACGACGGCGCGCGAGACATGGCGAGCGTCGCGACGCGCGCGCGATGCGCGACGATCAAGGTGCGCGAGTTCGCGCCTCGCGAGCTCGGACGGACGCGGCGTGGGCGCGCGCGGCGACGGCGCGCGACGACGTTTTGGATATCGGTTTAGATACGGCGCGAGTTCGAACGAAGGATGCGCGCGCGTTTCGCGAACGGACGACTGACGAACGCGCCGAGCGCGCGCACAGACTATCGTGAACGCACCGACGAAGCGAGGTGCGCGAACGACGACGCGCGCGAGTGGTAAGGGCGATGGGAAGGATCGGGTGTACATTGGCAAGGGACGTTACGTCGAAGACGACGCCAAGAAGTACGCTGGGCGCGATAACTGGTTCACCGGCGGATGGCCGGGCGGAGAGAAGCAACTGAAGGAAGTTTTCATTCAAGAAGAAGCGGCTGCGGCCGCGCAGGCGGCGAAGGAGAGCGCGAAGAATGAGCTTCCAGAGTACGCCAAGGGCGACGATACTATTTACGTCGGCAAGGGTAAATACGTTAAAGGTGACGCGAAAAAGTTCGCAGGTCGCGATAACTTGTTGACGGGCGGGTGGGCTGGTGGTGAGGTCGGACTGAAGGTTGGCGAGAAGCTGAAGATGAAGAAGGGTGATTTAGTCAAGGTGGCGGCGGGCGGCGGTTTCTTCGGCATGGGCGGTAAGCCCCAGCGCGTCGGCACCGTTCGCAAAGTGAACGTCAAGAAGAACGGCGATTGCACGATTGAAATCGCCGTGTTGCCGTTCGATCGCGTCGAAACCGTGGACAGTTCTCTGTGCACGCCGACCACACTGGAGGAAATGTAAACGCGTGAACGCTCGTTCTCGAATGACCGCGCCGCGACGACAGGAACCAGGGGTCTGACGCTCTCGTCCGAACTCGTCGTATCGCGAATTTCGTATCCTTTTAATATTCAATACACACCGATACCGACACCACCGCGAACGATCGTACGCGTCGCCGCCGCAGCCGCCGCCTGCGCCGGTCCTCAGACGCCGGCGGTTCATGCCCGCCGCCGCGCCACCGGCATCCCCTTCGACGCCGTCGGCGACGATATCTACCGCGCCCACGCACCCCGCCAACTGCTTGTGCTGCATCGGCGGCCCCGACCTGTCGTTCGAGCGCGCCGTCTTTTCCATCCTCGCATTGAAGTTGGGCTTTGAGTACGACACCGCGGCGAAGTTTATTCGTCTCTGCCGCGCCTCGCCTCGAATGGTGCTGAGTAAAGGCAAGTTTAAGGTCGCATCGAAGGTGCGAGGGAAAGATATCGACGCGCTGAGCGCGGAGGAGGTGCAGAGGGTGCAGGATGCGGTGCTAGGCGAGTACGCGGGGACGCTGGCGTTGGAAGAGAAACAAAGAATCGACGCCGGTACGCGACGTTGACGTCGCGATGGTGAACGCAGATGGACTACACACGGTGTGTGATTACGCACGATGGAGAGCGTGCGATCCCACGACGCGATTTCGCGAGGCGGTGCGATATTATGAAACGTTGAACGGCGCGCCGACGACGTTGCGCTTTGGCGAACTTGTCGACGAGGCGACGCGTTTGAGCGATTTTTTCGCGCCGTACGCGAAGTCAGCGGTACGTGACTATCCGCCTTGTTGCGTGATCACGCTTGAAGACGGCGTGGAAGTGTTCACATGCCAGTTGGCGGCGATGTTTGCAGGTATGGCGGTGTCACCGATGAGTACGCGAGATCCTGCAAAACGATTGGCGAGCGTCTTTGCAGACGTGGATGTCCGCATCGTGATCGTTCGTGATGGGGACGAGGCATTGAAGGTGGGCGAACTCACGAATGCGAAAGTTTTTACCGTCGAAGCGTTATTCAGGGCCCAACAACGATCAGCCACTGCGACCATCGCAGTAAAAGCCGACGACGCCTCGCACGTGTTTTTCACGAGTGGATCTACGGGGCGACCGAAGGGCTGCGTGGCTTCACACGCCGCGCTGTTGTCATACTGCGAAGCGAAGAACATTGCACATGAAATTGACGGTACAAGTGTTGTGTACTGTGCGAGCAGTCACATGTTTGACCCGCACTTTACGGATTTTTGCAGCGCCATCGTCGCCGGCTGTACGTTGACTTCAGCGTCGCGTGAAGTCACGTTCGCGCGACTCGGTGATGCTTTGCGAGTATCGAGCGCAACGCATTGTTTGACGACGCCTATTTTGCTCAGTTCGGTACGAGAAATTCCGAGTTTGAAATATTTGCGGCTCGTCGCGCTCGGCGGAGAAACGATGTCTAAATCGCTCGCGCAAGCTTGGCTCGATGCCGGCGTTCGAGTGGCAAACACATACGGCGTCACGGAATGTGTCGCGTATCAGACGTTCTGTGAGATAAAACAAGCGTCAAACGATGACTTGCGCACGTTGGGGGATCCACTTCCGGGTAATACATTCATATTTGCCGCCGATCCCGGCGACGATCCGACGTTGACGGCGAAAGCGGGCGAGCTTGCAGAACTATGGATCGGCGGGCGCCAGGTCGGGAACGGATATTTGAACCGTCCTGAGCTCACATCGGCGCGTTTTAAAAATAATTTGTACCGAACGGGCGACATAGTTAAAGTTTCCTCCGACGGCCAGCACATTCTCGTCGGACGTCGCGACGATCAAGTGAAGATAAGCGGTCAGCGCGTCGAGCTTGGAGAAGTTGAAGACGCGATTCGCCGTACGTGCAGCGCGTTCACACGTGAAGTGAAGTGTGTTCTGGCAAGTACAACAAAACAGCTCATCGCTTATTGCACTGGATCTTTCACGGACGTTGACACCGTGGTCACGGCGGCCATGCGATATGCCGTCGCCCGAGAGATTCCTCAGCACATGGTTCCATCCATGTTTGTGTTTTTGGACGAGTTGCCGATGACGTCGACAGGAAAAGTTTCGCGCGCGGATTTGTCGCGGCGCGAAGTCGATGTGCGCGAGCAGGGATGCGCAATCAAGTTTGGTGAGTTTGGTGCGGATTTGGCACGAATATGGTCAGATGAGCTTGGTGTCGATGTAACGCACGGTGATGCGGATTTCACAGCGAATGGTGGCGACTCGCTACGAGCGCTTAGAGTAGTTCAGCGAGTAAAAGCGCTCATCATAAAAGAAGACGTCGACGCTGGTGGTGGTACGTTCGGCGAAGCACTCGGGGCGTTTGCGCCCATCGAACTGTTACAGCGCTCACGGCTAAATGACTACGCGCGCTTTATTCGCGGCAGCGTCGAAGACTGGCCTTCAAGATATGCCACGGATTCAGACGCCGATGAAGCCGAGGCAACGCTCAGTGATATCGATATCGGCTTGCACGTATTGATTCGCGCATCAGCGGCAGGTCACGTGAGTTTGGTAAAGCTGCTCGTCGATGCAGGCGTTAGCGTCGATCCAAACTCACGCTCAACGCCGCTCCACGTGGCGTGCGCCAATGCGCGCGTCGAATGCGTGCGAGCGCTCCTTGATTCCGGTGCCTCCGTGAACGCGCTCGGTACTAGCAGAAGAACGCCGTTGATATTTGCCGTTTCTTCGCCGATGTGTACATCTGAGCTCGTGAAGATTCTGTTGGGACGTGGCGCCGCGATTGGCGCAGTCGACGAGGACAAGCAAACTGTTTTGCACGCCGCGGCGCGGGTGGGCGCGGCGTCTTCGGTCATCGGCGCCTTACTCGACGCGCAGTCTACTTCATCCGCGAAAGGTAAAGCGTCAAAAAAAGCGTTGATGTTGAACGTCAACGCTCTCGATGTCTGGGGACGTACCGCCTTGCACTGGGCCTCGGTAAACGGCCATCGCAACGCGTGCAAATCGCTCCTCGAGCGAGACGTAGACGCATCGATCAAAGATGTCAACGGCGAAACCGCGCGCGACATAGCCGAACGCCGCGCGCTGTGTAGCGCCCAGGAGCGCCCCAGAGGCGGTCGGCCGAGCACGTGGGGCGACATCGCCAACTTACTCGGCGGAAGCGGAGCTACGAAACACCTCAAAGCGTCTCTGGCGTAAACGCGCCTCGCAGAGTTACATTGTACATTCTAGATAATCCCTCACGCAACGAACGCGCGCTACCATAACATATCATCATCCGCATCGTCTTCACCGTCCTCGATCCCCTCGCTCGTCGTCATCGCTCCGATCGCCCTCGCCGCGTGTTCCGCCGTCTCCGCGTCCGCCCCGCTCGTCGCCGCGAAGTACGCCGCGTTCCTCTTCTTCACCTCCCGCTTCGCCGCCTCCCCCAGCGCCTCTCGCGGGGCGTCGTCACCACTTCGACGCATCGCTCGCTGTCTCGCGCGCACCGCCTGCTTGTTCATCCGCTTCACGTCCAGCGCGTGTTTATTATTCGTGCGCTTTTTCGCCTTTTTCGCACCCGCGCCGCCGCCGCCGCCGCCGTCGCCGCCGCCGCCGCGCCGCGCCGTCGCCGTTCCCGCCGCGTCGCTCCCGAGCGACTCCAACGCGCGCGCGAGTTGATCCTTGAGCAATCGCCGCGACATGTCGTCCCGCGTCGCGTCGCGATGTCGCGCCATCGCGACGCGCGCGCGCGATGTCGCGCGACGCCGACGCCGACGCGAGCGACGCCGACGCCGACGCGAGCGACGCCGACGACGCGCCGCGCGGCGAGGACCTGTACGCGATCCTCGGCCTGCGCAAGGAGGCGAATCCGTCGGCGAAGGACATCAAGCGCGCGTACCATCGCAAAGCGCTCGAACTTCATCCCGATAAAAACGTCGGCGACGCGAGCGCGGCGGGAAAGTTTCAGACGCTGCAGCGCGTGTACGGCGTGCTGAGCGACGAGACGAAGCGACGAACGTACGACGCGACGGGAAGGGTGGAGGACGCGGAGTTGGGAGGGGAGGCGTTTCAAAATCTGTACGAATATTACCGCGGGGCGTATAAGGAGGTGTCGACGGAGGATATCGAGGCGTTCGAGCGGGAGTATCGGGGAAGCGAGGAGGAAAAACGAGATGTGCTGGAGCGCTACGCGAAGTACGAGGGAGACATGACGCGGGTGTTCGCGTGGGTGATGTGTAGCGAGGAGGCGGACGATTCGCATCGATTCGCCGACGTCGTGGACGAAGCCGTGAGGGATGGACGCGCGGAGTCGTACGCGGTGTACGAGGCGTGGGCGCGAGAGGTGAGGAAACGAAAGGCGCCGAAAGATCCGCTGGGGGCGCGGAAGGTGAAAAAGGGGACTAAGAAGGGTGGCGGCGACGACGCGGATTTGTTTGCGCTCATTCAACGCAAGAACGCGATGCGAGCGGATCAGGCGGATGATATGTTCGCCGCGCTCGAGGCAAAGTACGCGCCGAAGAAAAGAACGAAGAAGAACTAGCTATTGTCAATAATCTCAAGATGTGTGGACGCTCACAAGAAGAATCCTTTGCGAATGGGCGCGTTGGGAGGCTTGGCCTCGACGACGTTTGCGCCGAGCGCGTGCTTGCAAATTTTGCCTTTCGCGTCGCCACTGTACAGCGCCTTACCATCGGTTGTTACCACAATGGCGTTCACGTCAGCGTCGTGAATAGTCGTTTTGAACATGAGTTCGCCATCCGTGACGCGCCAAACGCTTAATTCGCCGTCGCCGCGAATGATCGAATACGGTTTCGGCGCTTGCGCCGCTTTGGAACTTCCGATGACGATGAAAGGATCGTTCTTAATCGTACATAATGAGGTGACATATCCTTCCTGACCACCAACTGATCGCACCCATTGTAACGATAATTTGCCGCTCTTTCCTCGCACGTCGTGGATGCGCACGCTGCCATCCGCACCGGCGCAATAGAGCGTTCGACCGTCTTTCGCGATCGTCATCTCTCGCACCGCGGAAGTCATCTTCGTGGTCGAGTGAGGCTGCATCGGTGTGACTTTCGACTTCAAGTCCCATATCGCGATGTATGCATCGAGCGAACCACTCACGATGGCGCTGTTAACTCTCACCAACGACGTGACGCAGTCGCTGTGAAATTCCAAATGTTTCACTGTTCCAATTTCTCTCTCACCCGCAGCAGCGCTCTCGAAACATCGATCATACGCATCAACGTCATCGATGTCGTCGAGTTTGCTCGTATGCTTGAACGTGAGGTCCTCGCCACTGCTTCTTTCTTCGTTTGTAGGCGAAGACGTTAAATCCCACACATAAACTCTTCCATCTCGCAACAAGGGCGACGCCAGATAAATGATCGACAAGTCGTCGTTCGCCGCCATCGAACGACACTGTGGCGCGGTGTTTGTGTATTTGGACAGCTTTTTTACGTTGACGTATTTAAAAACATCGGCGAAATCGCTGTGCGGCGCGCTCCACGTCGTCGTCTCTCCGTTGTCCAGCGACACCTTACTCCATCCACCATTTTCGTACCCGACGAGCGCTTCGCCGCTGGCTTTCGATATTTGCAACATCCGCACGGGTGTGTTTGCGTTGTTAAACTCGTCTCCGGTGGCGTTCACCGGCGTTGGATAAAAGCTCCGCATCGCGCCAGCGCCAACGTCGCCGCTTGCTCGAATCTGCTTCACCACGCCGTTCGTCATCCCGACGTACACGCTCGCCCCATCCGGCGCGATCGTCATCACGCGCACACCCTCGCGCACGAACTCCCCCTCGCCTTCGCGCGAAACTGCCTCTGGAACGACGACGCGCTCGAACGCCGCGCGCGTCGTCTTCATCTTTTCCGCCCGCGCCGGCGCCGACGTCGCGGTCCCGCCCAAACTCAAAGTCGTCGTCGAAGACGACGACGACGACGCTCCATCGACCGCGACCGCGTCGAGATCCACCATTTGCGGCGGTGTCTCCCGCGTCCGCGGTCGGCGATGCTTCGCGTACCGCCCCGCGACTTTCCTCGCCCTTCGCTCGCGATCGCCCTCCCCATCGAGCGTTTCTTCATCGACCACCTCCACTTCGCGTATCCGCACCATCGCCCGCGCCGCCCCGCCCCGCCTCGCCTTCGCCGCGCCGCGACGTCTCGTCGACCTTCCTCGTCGCGCCTCGCGCTCGCGCGCGCGCGCGTCGATCTCGCGCGCGTCCGACTGGTCAGAGACGCGTCGCCCTCCCGAGCGTTTTTTTTTAATCATTCGACGACCGTTTGGCCGCGGGACGCGACGTCGCCGCCCGCGCGAGCCGCACGCGTCGACGCGCGCGTCGCGCACGCCGCGCGCGCGAACGCACGCGAAACGCGGACGCGCGCGCGATCGACGCGCTCGGACGCCCGTTCGGTGCGGCGCGCGCGCGCGATGCGGCGCCGTTTCGACGACGAAGCCGCGGGGTGCGCGCGAAGATGCGAACGCGCGCGCGGGCGAACGCGCGGCGCGCGGTGGTCGCGCGGCGCCGCGGTGGCGATGCTCGTCGTCGTCGCGCGCGTCGTCGTCGCGCAGCGCGTTGAACCGATGAAGGCGCCGACGGTGACGTGGTTGGAACCGCCCAAGGGGCACGTCGCGGGCGGGACGACGCTCGCGGTGTACGGCGGCGGTTTCCTAAACTCGGCGCGGTTGAAGGTGAGGTTCGCGAGGGGCGAGGAGACGACGGAAGCGTACGCGACGTATCACTCGTCGACGATGATCACGGTTGTGACGCCCGCGCGCGTCGGCGCGGGATGGACGCAAGTCACGGTGGCGAACGACGGGGAGACGTGGAGCGGGACGCCGAACGTGTACACAAAGGGATCTGGGACGTTTTTGGCGTACGTCTACGACGATTCGTTGGCTGGATTTTACGATGGCGTGCGACAAGGGGAGAATACGAACGCGTATCACGAGTTGTGGAGCGCGAGTAACACGACGGGGCCGTACATCGGCGGTACCATCGTGCGCGTCTACGCGCGCAACTTGGATTTGGGCTCGAATACGTTGTCGTCAAGCGCTACGTACGTAGGCCCGACAGACGGCGCGGGGTCGCCGAATCCGAACTTTCCAGACCCTAATGCGGTGATGAATAGTCCGCCGGTGCATGGGACGTTCTATCCGGGCTCGAAGTTGACGTGCAGGATGACGTGCAACATCGATGTAAATCAAGACTCCAGCATCGCTAGCGACGGGTCGGAAACCTTTGTCACGGCGCAACCAGCAATTTGGCATAGCTACACGTCGGTTGAGTGCGAAACACCACCGATGCCGGTGCCAGTGGGCGATCCGATTCCGTCGACGGCGTGCCACATGCACATCTCCAACGATGGGATCAACTACGATTACGCCAACGTTACATTTACGTACGCGGATCCGTTGCCGACAGTGACTAGCATTAGCACGGCGCAGTCTTCGGTTTGGGGCGCTCGAGGCCCTTTTGATGGAAACACCGAAGTCATCGTCAAGGGAACGAACTTCCTTCCTAGCAAGTATCTCAAATGCAAATTTGGGGGTATACCGGAGAGCGGTAAAAATTTATGGGAAAGCGACGACGTGTCGCACGTCGTCGGCACGCCCGGCGGACGTGTTCGGTGGGTTTCGAGCACGGAAATTCGTTGTATAACCCCGGAGTTCGGTCCTGCGTCACAACAACGTCAATATCCAGCTGGTTCGACGTTAGCGGCCTCCATCGGGTGTTGCGCCGTGCTAGATGTCACCTTTGATGCCAACAACGGCATTTCGTCCACCGTCACCATAGTCGACGGCGGGCGAGGCTACGCCACCGCGCCGGTGCTGACAATAATCGGTGGTGGAGGAGGGGGTGCGACGGCGACAGCGACCATAGACTCGAGCGGAGTCGTCAACGCGGTGACGATCACGAACGCGGGGCACTCTTATAATCAGGGCTCTGGCGCCACCGCCACGGCGACGCTCGACGCCTCTGGTGGAACGTTGAGCGCGCTTACGCTCACGGCTGCGGGAAGCGGTTACACCGTGCCGCCTGACGTGACGTTTTCGTGTAGCGGCGGGGGTGACTCGTGTCTGGGTACGCATATGCAGCACGCTCGTGCTGTGGCAACTCTAGGTCCCGCCGCCAATTGTTTCCCCGAGTATGGATGCTACGACAAAGTTGTCGTATCGCTGCGACTGACGTTCGTCGGTAATACGTACACTTCCGCGCCTGTGGTTACGATATCACCTCAAAAGCCGTACGTCTTGGTGCAGGCGAATGAACTTTTCACATCGGCGAATGATCCCCCGTCGATTGGGGCGTACACCATGCAAGGGAAAGGGGAAACCGAGCTCGATCCGCAGCTCTCGCACGGCTCGTGGGTGGACGACGGAAGCGGAGGGCGAATTTACAACGTCACCGACGCGCCTTACGACGTTGTCGCGGTCTCGGGTGTACCAGGAGCGAATCCTGGGCGACGTCTGTACGCGGTCAATCAATATAGTCAGAATAGCCCGGAAGATCGCGGTGATCTTCTCGCACCGCTGGGCCAAGCGGGAAGCGATGGGTCGATTAAACCGGCGCACCAGGATCTCGTACAAGTGAGCAACAATTACAACAAGTTCGGCGTTCCTGTGATCGGTAACGCGGCTGCAACGCCCACGCACGTTGGATATCGCGACAACACCGCAGCGGTAAAGGGATATTGGATGTGGAGTCGCAGTACGGGCTCAGCGAGCGATTGCCAAGTTTCCAACAATCCGCCGTTGAACTTTTATGATGGCACAACGCTTATGGGACATAACCTCGATAAAGGCACGGGGTGGGTCGTCGCTGGCTCCTCAAACGAGTACTTGGGCATTCCTGGAAACTCCGACTTGGGTCATCCGTCGAAATCGTGCTTGTACTTTTTGTACGGCGACATTTACGTATCGCCGTCGGGGAGCGACGCAACCGGACAAGGCACCGCGGCAAGACCGTACGCCACGATTCAAAAGTGCATCGATTCGGCGTTGACAGACGTGCGTGATTATCACGTGAACGCCGTCGGTGAGTCAAACCCGAGCGTGCCCGCGAGGATATCGACGCAAATCACTAAATTCAACGCTGGGCGCTCGCAAAAGCGCGATGGAGGCGGCGGCTACGCGTACACTGTGAATCGCGATCGTTGCATCCTGAAAGACGGCACGTACTTCGGCCCGGGCAATCGACAACTTCGTGCCAACGGTCGCGTCATCCAGCTATGGGCAGAAAACGAGGAGCGAGCCGTCATCGACTGCGAAGGCTTACCCGTGGGCAAGCAAGTCTACGCCAAGCGCGAGCCGACGCGCGTGAGCGCGCCGGGTTCGATCGCCACCCAGGGCGTCGTGCTCAAGCGATGCGGATTCAAGATGCCTTACGCCGCGGCGGATAAATTATTTTACCCCGGTCGTCCGACGACGTGATCAAACGCGCGCGCAACGCGATAAAACAATCATTTGAATTTGATATTACACCCCGCCGTGTCAGTCAGCCGCCGCGCGAGGCGCCCTCGCTCGGCGCCGTCCTCGACGACCGCCTTCAACTCCCCATCGGCCCTTTCCCCCCCTTGCTCTGCTCAAACACGCTCTTCGACAAGTCCTGCGCCGCCTGTTGCGCCCGTCGCGCCATCTCCGCCGCGTCCGTCGCCGCCGCCTCCTTCATCAGCGCGTCCGACTTCACCGCGAAGCGCTGAAACGTCCTCGAGTTCGCCAGCGCGTTCACCATGAGTTCGTTGAACACGTACGAGAACAATCTATTGACGAAACTCATCGCGCCCGCGCGTCGCGCGCGTCGTCGAGCGTGCGCGTGCGCGAGTCACGCGTCGGCGCGCGCCGTCGAATGACGTCGAAGGTTCGTCGGGTCGGGTCGATCGCACACTCGCGCGCGCGACGACGCGCACAGAAGGACGCGCGACGCGCGCGACGCACGGTAGTCGAGCGCACTCGAGCGCGCGCGCGTCATGATGCGCGGTGGACCGTTTAAACTCCCGAACGCCGACCCCGAGGCGGCGGCGACGGAGAAAATGAAGAAGGAAGCCATCGCGCGCGTGAAATCGTGGGTCGAGGCGCGCCTGCCGAGTGAACACCTGACGAATCGCGATGCGGTGGTGGACGTGAGCGAGGTGCAGTGCGGGGACCCGAATTGCGCGCCGATCGACGCGGTGGTGAGGATCATTTACAGGGAGTCGTGCGGGACGATCTTCGGAATTCCGTGCGAAGTGCAAGACGTGGAGGAGGAAGACATCGAATCGCAGATGCCGCCGCCGGAAGTGATCGAGGATTGGTATCTGGGGAAGCCGACGCCGTGGCCGCCGGAACCGGAACCGCAGGAGCCGGGACCGGTGCCGACGGCCGCGTTGCGGTTCGCGGTGGGCGACCGCGTGCGGTGCCGCATCGGACCGGGCGAAGATGGATGGGCCGCGGGGACGGTCGTCGCGCATTGGTATCGCGGAAGCACGTGGCCGACGGGACAGTACGCACCGTATCAAGTGCAGCTCGATCGTAAGGATATGGGCAGTGGTTTGATTTTCGCGCCGTACGACAACGATCAGTGCGTGATGAAGGAATAAGCACATCGACGGCGCCGCCTTCTCGATCGGCCATCGCCGAGGGTCTCGCGAACGAATAGCACGAGTATCACAATCGAACCCTCGATAACACCAGTCAGAAGAAGCGAACGACCGAACGTATTGCCCCGCTAGTTTTTAATCACACATCCGACTTTAACCAATCGACGCGTCTTGTCAAGTCGAGCGCGCGAGACAGCGCCCGCCGCAATGCGCGCCTCGACCCACGTCGCATGCTCACCAGCCTACATTGCATCGTCGACGCGAGTGGTTCACATCGCATCGCGCGCGCGCGCGACCGCGACTGCGTCGACCGCGGCGTTGCCACGCGCGTGAAATCGTTCCGAGGCGTTGCGAGACGAATCGTTTCGTCTGGCGAGCGCTTTTACGCGACCGAACGTTCCTTCAAGCGACCGCAACCGAGCCGTTTTGTGCTCCATCCCACGTCGGCGATCGTGTATGATCGTAAACTCGCGAAGAACGCGCGACTGACGCCGTGCGAGAAACGTCTCGACGACGTCAATGCCGCCGCGAATCTACTCCTCGCGGTATCGTGGTACAACGCGTCGCGATCGTATGCGGAGTGGCGAGCGAGTGAGGCGGGCAAGACAAACTGAGTGCGACGTCGGGCGAATTGAGTGCGACGTCCATCGTTTTAGCGCACGCGCTTCGCCATCGCCGAATCCAGACGAACGAAGTAGGGCGCCGCGCTAGCGAAATGTTGTGCCGAGAATACCAACAGACACTGCACGACGCACGACGCACAACGCACAACGCACGACATAACGCGACGCACCGATGCTCGCCCGACCAATCGTCGTCACGGCGTCGCGAACACAAGCTAATACGCACGCTCATTCGCTGCGTGCTCGCGTTGCATTCCCGCGAAACTCGCGCGTCGTCAAGTTGAGAAAGCCTCCCCGCGGCGCCGCGCACGTCTGCACGAGTCCGGCGCCGCCGAGAGTGATGGTTGTCCATGCGGATCCAGACGACGTGCGAACGACAGAACCCGAGGCAGAGGTCGAAGACGCCACGGACACTTCCGTCGAAGACGCGACGAAAGAAGTCGAAGCTGAGGTCGTCGAACCTCACCGAGTGATGACACCCGAGGCCATCGAGACGAAGAAGGCAGACGTGGACTCGGACGACGAAGCGCTGGCGGAAATGACGCGCGTGTTGCAAACTTCTTTGAGTCCGCGCGCCGCGGCGCTCATCGCGAAGGGCTTTGTTGATCTAGGAGTGGAGTCACCGAGAGATTTGCGCCGCGCTGTGGCGAAACGATCGAGCGCGATGATTGGCATCGAAGCGCTCGCAACGATCTTCAACGGATTGATGTGTTTCAGTTTGTTCTCGCTCGCAGCCGCGGCTCAGTTCTCCGACTTCTTCATACCGAGCTTCTGGAATTACGTCGTGACGTTGTTAGGCATGGTTGGTGCCGCAATCTTCGCAGTCGAGGCGGGCGCGCATCTCTTCATCACCGCCGTCTACGTGTACAGCACGATTCGATTCGAGACGACTGATTTGAGAAAGTTCGTGCAATCCATGCAACGGATCGGCGATAACGATCACATCATCGGTGTCGTACCGCAATCGTCAACCATCAAGCGCGCGTCCACGCTCGTTCACGTCGTGAACGTGTTGAATAACCTTCGTGACGCTTTGCATTCCGAAGCCGAAATCATCACGCCGACGCACAAGAGCACTTTGCACAACTTGGCGGCGTACTTCGAGTACTCCAACGCTCAAGCGAAGCAAGGTTTCAAACCAGAGGACTATGGGCTTGACTCGAAACAGTGCATGGCAATTGCCTCTCTGTTTTCTGAATGGGACACTGACGGAAGCGGAACGCTGCGCAGCGAGGAGCTCTCAAAGCTCCTTCGCTCGCTCGGCGACGACACGATCAATGACATGGACGTCAACATGGCCATGCGCATCCTCGACAAGAACGAGACCGGTGAGATCGACTTCGGTGAATTCGTCAAGTGGTACAAGGACGGCGTCAAGCTTCCCGATACGATGACTGCGAGCAAATCGGGCGCCGACGACCTCGAAGACATCGACCCCAACACGCGCATCGACGAAATCACCGGCTGATTTGGACGCGAGCCGGCGACTTCGATTTCACCTTCTCTACCCACCTTTATCACGTTTACCGACACAGCGACGATTTTCAATACTCCACGACCAACGACCTTTCCATCCGCCAACTGTCGCCTCGGCGTCTTCACAGAGATGGCCTCACACGGACGCTCGCTTCACCTCGCGCGGTCGCGCCGACGTCGCACGACTTGAGCGACGTCGAGTAGTGTGTACTCGCGGACGAGCGCGCGTCCGTCGCTCCGCCGCGGCCGCGCGCGCGCGCGATGAACTTTATTCGCCGTTTCGCCAACTCGAGTAATCCGACGCTCGACGCGCGCGACGCGACGCCACCATCGACGTCCGCGCCCGATGCGGCGGGCGCCCGCGTCGAGCTTCGATCCGCCGAGACGATCGACGTCCCGCGCGTGATGAATTCGATGTTTGACGAGGGCAGGGACGGGGATTTGGTGTTTTCGTGGCAGTTGATGTCGGGCACCGCGAATGCGGGCGAAAGCAGCAGACGCGAAGCGACGAACGCGTTCTTCGACGCGTTTTCGGAGACGTACGCGCGGTGGGAACCGGCAAGGGCTAGGGGTGCAGATGAAGGGGACGATTCAGACGTCGGGTGCGCGGTCGCGCATCCTCGCGCGGTGACGCTCGCGGCGGTGGAGGACGCCGCGGGTCTGGGGGAACGGTTGGAGCGTGCGCTCACGGGCACTGTCGACGTCGGTGGAATCGAGCAGAGGATGGCGAGCATTGGTGTAGAAACCTTTCGAGCTCTGGAGATTATGTCGAGGTCGGCGCACAACAGAGTGTTCATGGAGCAGTGCGGGGCGAGTCGCGCGTTGGCAAACGCGTGCAAAACGTGCGCGCAGCGAATGTTGACGTTCAGCGCGGGGGCGGCGTCGGCTTCAAAAGAAAATTCAATCGAGGCTGGAGCGCTGTTGGAAGCGTTGCAGCACGTCGTGGAGCACGCGGTGAATGTGATTGATTCTTTCTTGGGCGACGCTTGGGCACTTCGTTCGTTCAACGAAAACGGCGCTTTGTTGGCTTTAATTGAAGTATTACGTGCGGAAAAAGTGGTCGTTGGTCGTGTCCACGGTGACGTCCGTAAGATGGCAATTTCAATAGAGCGAATGGCCATGCGCGCGATCGGGCGCGTCATGCACGGCGATGCCGCCGTACAAAAGAGCATAGCAGGAGCAGGAGGCTTGGATATTTTTTTTGAAGGCGTGTACCCAATCGAGGCTGACGTCAGCGTCGATATCGCGGGGTTCGAGACGTCGCTCATGAATCTCGAAATATCGCACACGCTACTTGCTGGTAATAAGTCCAACGTTGAGCGCGCTCAAGGCATTGGTTTGTTTACGCGAGTGGCCCGTCTGATGCGCGCGGCGAATGATTTGAGCGAAACACTCGTCTCAGATGAGGCGAGCACGTCAACGACGGAAGGCGAAGTCGCTGGTGTTCCATGGAGCGCGCAGCTCTTAGACGACTCCCTACGTTGTCATGAAGTCATCATCACGGACGGATATCCTAGTGAGGTGATTAAGAGACTGTTGAAATTCGTCCATCAAGACACCAGCGCCGCTGGCGGTTGGGCAAGTAAAGGAGCGAGGGAAATGATCTTAAAATGTCTCTTCGATTCGATTATTGAAGCGTGCTCGAGTTCAAAAGAGTCATTCAAGAGCGATTCAGAGTGTGTGAGATTTAGAGCACACGTGTTACGCTTTTTTAGTGACGCCATCGATATAGATCCCGCGGTCTTGCGCGTGATGCGTCAAGCACGCGCGTGGGACATGTTGTTAGACGCCGATACGTACGGCGCAATTCCTTCAGTGGATCACAAAAAGGAATATGAATCGGTGTCAGAGAGCACGACGTCGATCTTACGGCGTCGTGTACAAATTCAAACCGCGGCGTTACTTCTCAAAGCTTGTCAAATTGCCGCCGAATTGTCTGATTGTGTGGACGAATGCAACGTTCTGATCGGCACCATCACGACGAGAGCAATACAGCCGTCGGTTGCGATTCGGCTTTGTCGCGTTCTAGAGCTTCTGCTAATCGATTCGTCGCACAGTGTGTGTAAAGCGTTATCCGAGGTGGAAGCTCCAGGTCGACTTGCGGGGGCGTTGAACGCGCAATTGAAATGCTGGGGGTGTGACCAGGTAGCGTTCATCGGTGAAGTAGGAGCGACAGCGAACTCCGCTGCTTTTGGTTCTACACTAAGCGCACTGAGGGCGTGTCTGAATGGTCCGGACGTGCTCGCGGCGTCGGCACTCAACAACGATGGTGTTTCTGACTTGATTTTCAACGAGCTTTTGTGGACAAACACGACTCGCGATTTAGCCATATCGGCCGTCGTATCTTTGGTGGGGTTGCGTCTGCACGCTCCATCACCTCACGCCAGCGGCGCGCATCGTGAAGCATGGTCAAGCGTGGCGCGCCGATTCATCCAGGCCCTTCCCCGTGCACGAGGTACCGATATCACGTTGTTATCGGCGATGCTTTCTGGGTTGCGTCAAATGTTGAACAATCCAAACGGCTCCGGAGACAGTCTGCGAGAATGGATATCGTCTGAAGACGGCGCAGAGTTTGTACAAATCGTTGCGCTTTGCGATGGTGACGCTGGTGAAGAGGTTGGGTTGGATGTCATAGCGACGGTACAGGCAGTGATCTCTAACTCGCATTCGTCAGCCTCAACGTTTGAGCGCTCAGTTGGATACGACACATTGATTGACGCCATACAGTGCGCTCGCGGCGCGGGTCCAGTATCCAAACCTCTGTTCGACGCCCTCATGAGCTTTGTTATTGATGACGACTATGGCACAGGGGGCGAGTCCAGCGGCATCGCTTTGCGGAACGCTAAGGCGCTACAAATGCTGCTCACTCTGATAGGAAACCTCGGCGCGTCTGACGAGTTAAAGGATGAGCTTCTCAAGGCTTTTAAGCAGATGTTGTCAGCGTCTGTGACGTCAAAAGCCACCGCAGATGCGGCTGGTGTTTTAGACTTCTGTCTTCAATGGTACGTGGATGCGAATCGCCGGCAAGCAGTACTCGAAGTCATCGCGCTTTGCAGCTCGTTTTCAATGTCCACCAAGCACGTGCGTCAAATATTCCGTCTGTTGCAGGGCGACTCCATTTCAGCGGACGATCAATTGCAGCTGCTCCGGGTCCTACAGCACTCCGCAAAGCGAGTTGGTCCTTCTACATTTTTCGATTTCACTGGACCTGGTTGCGGGATTCACGTTAATAAACAACTAACTCTTCCAGTACGAAACGGCTACACCGTCTCGATGTGGTTCCGCATCGAGCGGTTTCCGGAGTACGGCGGTCCAGTGCCGCTGTTTTCTTTACTATCGGGCGCTGGTAACGGCATTTTAGGAGAGTTACATGCGAACAAGCTCACGCTTGGCATTCGAGGATCCACGGGCACAGTTGATACCGCGTCGATCGACATCACAGTACGAGAGAACGAGTGGACTTTCTTAACGATTGTGCACCTTCCGGTGCGAATGTCGCAACCCCTGGTTCGTGTCTTCCTCGATGCTGGCATGGTCGGTCAGGCGAAGTTGCGTTACCCGATCAAGTCCACGGAAGCGATATCGTATTGTCGCATTGCTTCCGTGACGTTCGACGTTAGCCTAGAGAACGCGCACGTCAAGGTGTCACCGTTTTTCGGCCAACTGGGTTCGACGCATATATTCGATGATGCCCTTTCGCAACCGGCGATTGCGATGATTCATGCACTCGGTGCAGATTATGTCGGACGTTTTAAGTCAACAGAATCGCAAACGGAAAGAATCCTTCAGGCAATCAGCGTGAACGCTGTCGAGGCTCGCGATACTCGCGAGTATCTCGCCGATCATCGACTGATTAGTATAAGCGCAATCACCGTCGCCGGTCGAAGCACTCAGTCGGAGGTGTACGACGTGAACGAATATGATTTGATCGGAGGGGCGAAAGTTTGCGTCACAAACTCAGTCAAAGACGTCGTGCACTGCCTCGGTGGTGTTCAAGTCGTTCTTCCAATCTTTTCTGACATCCTGCACGCCGCCGAGACGTCGAAACGGCGACAAATTGTTTGCGAAGGGGTTCATCTGCTCGTTGCTTTACTCGATGGAAGCAGACTCAATCAAGTTACGTTAACGTTGTGTGATGGGTACGCCTTGATTGCAAATCTTCTGCGAGAGAATGCAACGACTTTACTCTGTCCAGATTTACTCCCAGCACTCGACAGGCTTCGTCGTGCGGGCGGGATCGAGCACGAATCGGCATCGGCACGCATCGTCGTTGATTTGCATCTTTGGTCCCTCGCCGATGACGCCACTCAAAAAGCGCATGGCGAGTACTTGTTGAGTTTGGCGACCAAACACTCGGATGGATTACGATTTCATTTGCCAACAAGTGATCTCATCGATGCCCTCGATTTCACTCCAGGTGCGAGTGGAACGTCTCGTCGTCGAGTTTTGTTGGACGTGTTGAAGCAGCTTGTTATCAACGCCCCGAATCAGATAATTGAGGAAACTGCGGAAACTATCGTTCACGTCATCGAAGAATGTGCCGACGAAGACACCGTTGGTGATGTTCTGCGCTGGCTAGTTAACTGCATGCAACCGGGTGAGGAAGTTCAGCCCACGCTCTACCAGGCTTTCACCAAGCTCGGCGGACCACTGCTGGCGCTATCGCCTTTGAGCAGGAGCTCCAGGCGAGTCCGCTCTTTCGCTCTTCTGTGGCTTGCAAACTTGATGCCTCCGCTCGAGGCTTCGAGCAAGAGTTCTGGGGGTGCCTCTCATATATCTGCTGCTTTCGGCGCGGCCGCTGGTGCGCTGACTGCCACTCTCGGCGGCAAGTTCACGGCGACAGCGAGTCAGGATTTTGAAGTCGGCTTTTTCACTGCAGTCGCGAACGCCCTCGAAAAATTCCCCCTCGATATCGCTGAATCCCGCTCGGCGCTCTTTGAGCTTTTACTTGGTGGCCAGGCGCTACCAGCGGAAAAAGTAGCCGAAAGGTTGAACAGGGAAAAGAATTCATCCGTGCGGGCTGCGGCTGGCAGACTCTTTGCCAAAGTCACAGGCCACGGAAACGACGCGCAAACCAAAGATAAGGAGTGTATTAGCGTTGGTGTACCCGGTATAGTCAATGCAGGCGCCGCTGGGGTGTTGCTTCGACTGATGAATTCAAGCGATAATGCGGAAATGCGTTTAAGCGTGCTCGAGCTGCTTCTCCAACTCGTGGAAGGTGCAAGCGTGAACGCACAGGCTGTGCTGGAGCAGCGAGGCTGGCAGACTTGGATCCTCCCCATCCTCAAAGACCACAGTGACGAAACGCAAAACGACGAGAAATCGATGGCTCGACGATTAATAACGGCACTTCTCTCGCACGCGGTGCTCAAGACTGACGAAGGTCACCAGCACGTGTCGAACATGCTTGGCGTCATCGACATTCTCATCAAACGCGGCGTCTTAGCCGATGAGTCAGACTTAGCGCAGGAACTCCTTTCGGATTTGCTTGAGTGCATTCTCCCGACGCGAGCGTCTTCGTCCGAGCAAGACGAGTGGTCTGAAGTGCAAAATGTTGAGTCACCGATATGTCGTCGCAACCTTTCGAGACTTTTGCACATATTCGACTCAATCATTTCCGACACGTCCGCGACAGCGGCCACGCTTGGAGTACCTAGTGCCTCCGATGCAAAGTCCAGCGTTAAGAAGATCTCTTGGAGATTTTACGACAACTTATGGAACCTATTAGATGCGATCTCTCCTCCTGGTCATCCCGTGGACGCGCCCGAAGAGACGGCGGATGCCGTAAAATCCACAAACATGGCTCAAAAGCTGCACAGGCGAGCGAAGAGTATGATTCGTGATTTACCATTTTCGAGCAATAGCGAGAGCGAGTTTGATAGCGTCGAAGCCGTTGAGGCTCTGCGCAAGACTTGTCAGCGAATGGGATTCAGGTTGACCTTACTTTACGTGCGAGCGAGCGCGCTCGAAGAGTTGCAGCCAGCACTGAATACGTGCATTGGACTTCTACCATCATTTTTGGCCCCAGTCTTGGTCGACAAGGATGGAAAAGCGATGGATACCGCGCCGCTAGGGAACAGAGCGCACTTGTTTATCGCGGATTTGATGCGTTACGTCGAGTTTGCTAAAAAGAGTGAAGATCCTGATGCGTCAACACGGTCGCAGCTCGTCGTAAATCTCGTTCGACTCGCATCTGAGGTTGGTAGACTTCTGCTTTCAGATTGCGCGAGCGTCGAGGAGTGCGCGCATTTGGACGGCCGTGATTTGATTTCTGAACAAAAGGTGGCAGCCGCCGCAGCGATCGAGGCCAAAGAGTCTAGGAAAGTCAAAGAGCTGCGCTCAAAAGTGAGTGAAAACTTTCTTTCCGAACGTACGCGGCACGAGCAAAGGCAAGCGCAAGCCGAGACGGCACTGTTACAGACTCATAAGTCTAAATTGGGTCCGGTAAGCGAGCGCGAGCGCGCACGTCGCGCGATGCAGCGTCTGACGTTTGAAGAACGTTGCGATGTGCTCGCTCGTCGGTGGTCCGCGATGTTGCGCGACTTACAAGGTGAGCGAGGCGCGTGGGCGGCTGAAAACTGTGATGCAAAGGCGCACTGGAAACTCGACAAGTCTGAGGACTCATCGATGAGACGATCTCGTTTGAAGCGCGATTATAAGTTTGTGCAGTACGAAGACAATCAAAAAGGTGGCGAATCAACATTACAAAGCGATGTACAAGATATCCAAGCGGTTCGCCTCGTCGGCATGGGTCAAAAATGGAAGATGAATTCGGATAGCGACTACGTTGATGTCGATGATGTCGCAGACGAACTCGCAGAAAAACTCGCTGTGGACAAGGAGAACGCGATGCACAATAGGAGTAAAGTCGTGTTCAGCACGCCGGCATCACTCGTGACGCTCACGAGAACTGTACTGGGTAAGCTCAATGTCAGTCGTGATGCCGTTGTATTTGCCGCCGATCGTACGCATGAGAGTGCGAAAGATCATCGAAAACGTTTCTGGCGATGGAGCTTGAGTGAAATTGTCGAGGTACATCACATGCGATATCGCCTTCAGCACAAGGCTTTCGAGATGCATTGCGCGGATCACACCAGTGCCTTTTTTGCGTTCGATACCAAGAAAACGGCGCGATACGCAGCTACGCGCGTGGCATCATCGGCGGGGGCGACTTTGATGAACAGACGTGCGAAAACTGAAGCAGCCGAACGCGCGAAGGAGCTCTGGCGCAGACAAAAACTGAGCACTTTCGATTATCTTATGGCCTTGAACGTCTTCGCCGGGCGAACGTTGCACGACTTGAGTCAATATCCCGTTTTCCCTTGGGTGTTGAAAGAATACGAAGCTGAAACAATAGATCTGGCCGACCCATCGGTGTATCGAGATCTGAGAAAACCCGTTGGCGCGCTCAACGAAGAGCGTCTCAAGAACTTCGTTGATAGATACAAGTCGCTGTTGGACGACCCTGACACGCCGCCTTTCCATTACGGCAGTCATTACTCATCGTCCCCGATCGTACTTTTCTTCTTGTTACGCCTGGAACCTTACACGAAACTCGCTCGAGCATTACAGGGCGACAGATTTGATCGAGCAGATCGCTTATTCCATTCGGTCGCGGAAACGTTCAAAGCTTGCGTGGAATCATCCGCTGATGTCAAGGAACTTATTCCAGAATTTTACTACTCGTCCGAGTTCTTGACGAATACAAATGGACTAAAACTTGGGGTGCGACAGGACGGATCGACTATTGATGATGTAGTTCTCCCGCCTTGGGCCAAGGGTTCGAGGCACGAATTCACTCGAGTGATGCGGGAATCGCTAGAATCGGACTACGTAAGCGAAAATCTGCACCACTGGGTTGATTTGATTTTCGGGCACGCACAGCGAGGGGCCGCCGCGGTCGAGCGATGCAACGTGTTTTATTATCTCACATACGAAGGCGCCGTGGATATCGACACATTAGAAGATGATGATCAACGGAACGCGATCGAGACACAAATCATCAACTTCGGTCAGACTCCCGCGCAAATTTTCAGGCGCGCGCACCCAGTTCGTCTGCCGCCCCAAGCGACAGAACACGTGGTTTCAATCTCTCCCGAATCGCTCAAACTCGCGACGGTTGTCTCATCCGAGTCTAACGGCCTACCGATGCGGGCGCAAGCGGTGGTGCACGCCACCGCGTACGATTCGCGTATTGCCGTGGTCACCGCTGGACGAATGGTTTCCATTCAGCGCTTACAACGTCCTGGAACGACATTCGGGCTGGGTGGCGTCGATCACTCAACTGCGTACGCGCTCGAACCAGAGACGACATCCCGGCTCATGCTCGAAATTGACGTCGACGCCGATTCGCTTGCGCATTCGCAATCCGTCAATGTCGCTCTGAAAGGCAAAGTCTTGCTGAGTGTTGGCCATTGGGACAGAAGCATGCGTATTTTCGACATTGAGGAGGGGCGCGAGATGCAGCGTATCAGTGCACATCGAGATGTGACGACGTGTCTCGCGTTGTGCGAACTCGGGAGCTCGAGGAGCTGGGACGAGTCTTCGCACCAAATGGACCAAGTCATCGTGGTTACGGGAAGTCGCGACACCACGCTCGCGATCTGGGAGATGGTGCTCCCTCAAGGAGGCTGGGGCTTTAGTAAAGGCACCAAAGTCCTGAGCGCCGAACCAAAAATGATCTGTTTCGGTCATGACGAAGCCATCACGTGCGTTGCTGTGAATTCATCGCTCAACTTGGTAGCGAGTGGCAGCATTGATGGCACCCTCATCCTGCACGACAGCCGGGATGGGCACATCGTTCGTGCATTGGAAAGCACCCCACCTGGGTGCATCCCATCGTCCATCGAATTGCTTCCAAAATCATCTCTCGTCGTGTGCGCGTGCGGCGTCGCCGGCGCGCTGTCCGTGCATGATGTCAACGGTGCCACACTCGCCAAATCGCTCAGTCGGCACGAAGCCTTTGACGCATTTTGCGTCACCCGCGACGAGCGACATATTCTCATCGGCAATCGTCGCGGAGACATCACTGTCCGCGCCGTGCACGATTTATCGATTCGTGCGCAAATCAACGTCGCCAACGCGGGCGTCGTCTCCATTTCACCCGTCGCGCGCGACGAGTGCCTCGTCGTCGGTCTTGCCGACGGTCGTGTGTGCCTCTGGGCGCCCGCGGCGCGTAGCCTTTAACTGCATTGTAAAATAACTAGCTCAATCCGTTGATCCATCGTCGTCCTCGCGCGACATCGCATCTCGCGCCAGCCGCGCCAGTGACTGGGCAGTTGCGGCGCAAGATGAACGCAATCCGAATCGCACGTCACTTGCGGCCGCATCGAACGCGCAGCATGACGAAGGCGAAGAAAACCAAGCCCGCGCACAAGTCGAACAAGAAGAAGAAGGTCGCCCCCGCGAACCGCGCGACGACGCGCGCGGCGCTGCAGAAAACGCCGACGAGGGGAAAGACGGTGCCGGCGAAGTTGACGGAGAAAAATATGACGCCCAAGGCGCTGAGGACGCCAAAGACGCCGAAGATGACGTCTGCGGGCGTGGCGAAGAAGCCTCGGTCGAGCACAAAGTCGGGCGGGCGGCGAACGACGCCGAAGAAACCTAAAAATACGACGTCGTATATCATGAATCAGCGCAAGTACGGTGCGCAACCGCCGACGCCAAGACCGTTGAGTGGGATGAAGAGCCCGAGATTGGAAACGCTGGCGACGGCAACGATGAAACCGCCAGCGAGTGGATTAGATATGTTCGGAAGCATGCTCGGGGCGTTGTCGCCGGCGGCGTTAGAGAGGGTCGAGGTCGAAGGTGAGGAGTCGACGTCGGAAGTTATCAAACTGTGTTCGATTATTACTGAGCAAGCGAAGACGATTCAGCGATTGGAGTCGGAGGTTAATCACCTGCGGGCGCAGTTACAGGCTCGAGCGGTGGCGCCAGTCCCAACGTTGCGTCGTGTACCGTCAACGACATCTGAGTTGGCGTCGCGCATTGCCGGTTTGTTCAAGCGATGAACGTCGCTAATGATTTGTAATCTTCACATTGTACTACGTGCCGCAAGTCGGTTTCTTATCGGTGCCTAAACCGTCATATACTTTCGTAGAATCGCGCGCGCTAAGCCGTTTGCGTTCGAAGAACGATAGATGAGGGATAAGTTGTACGCCGCTTCGCGACGCAAATCGTCCGCCTCGGAGCTCACCGGCATCTCCAGACAACGCTCATAAATCGGACGAGCGAGGTGCGGAAAGCCGAGATGTTGCAGGCCTCGGGCCAAGTTGTACATCCCTTCTTGTGGGCTTGTCGTGTTCAACTCCGCGGTACGTTCGAGCAGAACGACAGCTCGAAGCGCCAGTGCGTGACGCTGCTGCTCGTTTGAATTTCTCGTTGCCATGTGCAAAAGAGAAATCGCCGCACATAAATTCACCTCGTGATCGTTCGGCGCGATCGTGAGAGCCGTGAGGAAATCGTGCATTGCTATAGACCACTTTTTGTTCCACGTGTGAACGTACCCAGATGCCATCAAAGGTAGCAGACGTTCGCGTGAGGCATCGTCGAGGCTACTCGCGACGAGACGCTTGGCGAGCTTTGATGTTCCAACGCTGAGCGCTCGAGGATAATCGATAGCCATGTGCATCAGCATGTTCCAAACCGTTACCGAATTCGGGAATACCTCAAGGACACTACGACAGCTTGCCGCAGACTCTTGCAAATCGCCCATCATGTACGCCACGAGCGACTTTAGGTATCGTAGCGAAGCCGTCTGCTCTCGCGTCAGCACGCTCCCCGCGGAGAATGAAAGCGCATGATTCACGATGGTTCCCGCTTCTTCGTGTCGACCGAGCCGAATAGCGACCTCGGCACCGCTTATAATATTAGCAAACACATCATCATCTGATATCCGAACGTTATCGTCCACGAAATCATCGCTCCCCTGTCCCGCGCGTTGGAGCTTGCGTTGCGATCTTTTTTCGCTCAAGTCTTCCAAGAGCTTCAACGCAGCTGGAATGATGACAGTCAGTTCGGCTTCGCTCAAGAGCTTTCTTTGTAAAGCAGTCACGCGCAATAAAATGCCATATTTCTGTACCTCGACGTCATCTAAATTTGACACAAGTGACCTCGCCCGCCTCAACGATTCTTCATCGTCTTGAAAACGCGAAAGCGAATCGGCTAGAGATACGGCGATGAATACGTCGCTCGGGTGCTTGTCATGGAGCATGTCGTAAAATTCGACTACCGCGCGCAAGCCCCTCGATTGCTGAACGCATCGCTCTACGCGCTGCCACATATCGACATTGTCGTACTCGTCGAGCGCGATTAAGTGCATGAACACCTCTTCCGCCTTCGACGCCAACCCAACCTCCATCAGAGTTTTTCCGCAGTCAAAGTACAAGTCATCAAACTCAGTCACCTTGTGCCGCAAGAGCTCTTCAATGCGCTCCATGCCTTCTTCCGTTTGTCCTTCGTAAAGCAAACATTGACCTTGTTTTACGGAAATGTCCAAAGGCAGCTGTCCAGAGTCGACGTGCTCTAAAATATTCGCGCGCGAACGCTCGACAATTTCTAGTACCTCGGAATACTTGCGGAACTCAATCTTCAACTCAATCAAAATGTTCACCACTGTGGCGTCGATGTGCTGTGGATACGCTTTCAGCATGTGCTCTAGAGCATGCTCAGCCTTATCTCGCATATCAGCACTATAATACAACTTGGCGAGCAAGACCACGGCGTCACGCAAAATAGCGCCGTCGAGCGGCGGCAAATCGTCCTTCAGCACCCACTCAAGTTGCTCAATCGCCTTTTTCGCATCTCCAAGCTCCGAATACAACGTTGCTTGATCCATTTTATTCTCGTAATTGTGCGGGTCAGACCTCGCCGCCTTTGCTAAGCAATGTATGGCGTAATCTTTGTTGTTCACGTTTACCGCCAGCGACGCCATGCGATACCACATCGACGGGTCCACCCCACGCTTCACCGCCGTCGCCAAAGAGTAACTATCCAACGCCTTTTCTAAATCGTTCGTTTCCTCGTACACCAGCGCCAATTGCTCGTACGGTTCGCTCGAATGCGGGATTTTCACAATCGCCGCGTGCAACTTACTCACCGCCTCGGCGTATTCGCCCCGCGCGTACAATATGGTCGCATCACTCATTAAATCGTTTGCCTCCATCGCTTGCTTCGACCGCGCCGACTTCTTCTGTCGCCCCTTTCGCCGCCGTTTCCTACTCTCGTTCACGCCGCCCATGCGCAAAAACGCCGCCATGGTCGGGTTTCGTCGCGCCGTCGCCTCGTCGTCGTCGTCGTCACGCGCCGTACCTCCACCGCGTCCTCCCGACCCATCGCTCGTGCCCGCCAGCGTCGACCGCTCGTACGCGACGACTTTCTCCGCCAGTCTTCCCTCGCGCAGGAGCTCGAGTCCATCGAACGCTCGACCGTCGCGTTCGTTGTCGGAATCGGTTTCTTCGTCTTCGTTCGATTCTGATTCGGATGCGTCGTCGCCGGCGCGCGCGTGGGGCTTGCCGTGCACTCGCAGACGCCTCGCGCACGAGGGCTCGTCTACATCGTCGATCGCGCGCCCGGGGAGGGACATCGCGCGCGCGCGTCGCACGATGGCGTGCGACGGTTGTCTGTGCGCCAACTGAATTCGCGGCGAACTCGCTCGCGTCTCGCGCCTCGTTCGACTTGACTACTTTTGCTTTTTGTGTTACACGTGGTAATGCTTTCTAATGTGTGTGTTTGAATGTCGTTTGAATGTCGTTAATCGTGTTGTTCTGATCGTCGCGCGCTCATCGCGCGGCGTTCAGGTAAAGTCTGTATTGCTCGCGTCGGCGCTCTTCAATTTGTTCTTGACCGCGACGACGGTACTCTTTGAGATCGCGGCACCTGGGCACGGGGCAGTCGTCCTCCATGCATCCCTTAGAATGAATTTGCAACAGCGTCCACGTTTTACGGCAGAGCTGGCACCCGCCTGCTGATTTGACCGTGCAGCTCAAGGCGTGCTTGAGCAAGTGTTTGATTTTCGGGCAGTTGCTGTTTTCGCATCGTTCTTTGCGGCATTTGCACGCGTGGAGCAAGAGTTCCATGGTTCGCTCGATCTGCGCCGCGCGGTTCTCGCGCTCGGCTTGAGACAACGCCGTGCGATCTCCGGCGGTACGACCTTGTCGCATGAGGGGGTGCTGGTGACCAGTTCTGATGCGGCAGTTGTCGCAAATATCGAAATCGGGGCACGTCTCGCAGCGCCAACCCTTTCCGGGCTCGAGCTCGCGTGAACAAACGTTGCATGATGCGACGAATGCAGGCTCAGATGGATTGTTCAAGTGATACAGCACCATCATGGTCGTATGTTTGGCGCGACGAAGCGAGTCGAACTGGAAGTGATTGCCTTGGCACAAGGACAGGAACGCTTGACGTGTGTCAAAGAATTCGCTCTCGAGCTTTTCCTCCTCGTCCTTCTGTTCCTTCGTCAGCGTGGGAATTTCCTCACACTTTTCGCACTCGAGCTTGCGGCCAGCGTAACGTTTTTCGTTCTCTGGCATCGCATCTTCAGTCTCCTTGCATTCTTCGCAAAGCACCAAGGGTGTGCCTTCCGTCGCGTAATAGCGGTTGGCACCGGCGATGGTTCTGCGGCAGCACAAACATTGGTGCGCAAGATGGGCGAGCATGAAGTCGTTTCTCATGTTGCTGATCGTCGTCCCGAGCTTCTTCATGAGTTCTTTATTCAGTTCAGCGTCAGCGGCGATCGTGCCACTCTTTGCCTTGGCCGCCTTGCGCGCGCTGATCTTAACCGTGGACGACTTTGTCTTCGCCTCGATGTTCTTTGCCTCCTCGAGTTCCTTCATGATGGTCGGTATCCAATCTTCCGCAATGCCGGAGAAGTAATCACCATCGAAATACGGATACTCAGTGGCGCATCGAATATCGTGATTTTGATTGCCGAGTCGGAATTCATCGTACACGTTCGAAGTTGAAATGACGATGCCATCCTTCTGCGCCGAGCGCAACATCTTGAGGTACCACTCACGAAGCTTGTCAGCCTTTGGCGTCTTTTGCACCTTGGGGTGACAGTACAGAATGTAATCGTCTCCTTGGAACGGCGGACACGCCCAAATAAAGCACGACGTGAAGCCGCGCTGTTTGACATAGTCCAGGTACGCAATCAGAATGTTGTGATAGACGTACGTGCGCAACGCGCAGTTTTCGCCCGTGGCCACGGTGACGTTGTCCGGTCGGAAGTACTTGACAGAGTCCAAATACGAGAGGTAAATTCTTCGCCGGTTCGGTTCAGGGCACTCGTCATCATACTCTTGCACATAAATAGCCATCAAACACACATCGGTGGCCTCAAGCTTTTGGAACAGGAGGATGACGCGCGAACGGTAAGTAAAGTGCGCCGGAATGCCCTGTTCTTTGAAGTGGGCGTAGTAGTGCGGCTTGGTGTCCATTTGTTTGAGTGTTTGAGACACAACACGAATGGTCAAGTTCTCAGCGGTCGGGACGTTTTCTATGGGTACGCCCAACTGCTTCGCGCGCTCCACGCGTTCCGCCGAGAGCTTCGACGCGAGGCGTTCTTCCAAAAACGTCGACATCTTTGTCTTCGGTAACGAGCTCGCCGGCTGTTGTGAAGACGGACGTTCAGCAGTAACTTGACGTTCGTTCTTATCCAACTGCGATAAGATGCAGTTTGGACACGTGAATGGCGCTTCACCGCCTTCATTGCGTCTACCGTTGAAAAGAACGCAGAGTTGGTGATACCAATCCTCGCAGTAGTCGCATTGCACCCATGGCTCCTCGAGATCGTCGTCGTTCTTCTTCTTGATGAGCGTCGCTTTCGGAAACCGTTGACCCTCGACATCGACATACCCTTGGATGGCGTTGAAGCACGGGTTACACCACGCATCTCTTCGAGTCTCGCCCCCGAGGCTAGGCATCTGGTGGAATACTTGTCCGCGCTTGATGCGACCGACGCAACTGTAGCAGTAAAGCGGCGGTGGTTCGAACGTCAATCGTTCAACGCCGCATGCACGGCACGAACTTTCTGTCGCGTTGATCACCGCCCGCTCAGCTTCCTTCTGAAGCTGACGAGCGCTCGGTTGACCTTGACCTTGCACCTTTTCCTTGTCGGCGAGACGCAAGGCGGCGAGATGCGTACGGATTTCTTCCGGAGTGAAGCACTCCATTAACGACGTCCCTTCGCCACCTGGCTTGCGATCCGTTTTCAAACCGCTCGTACCCTTCACCATGAGTTGACCACGATCGAGATCGTGATCGAGCTTCATTCTCTTGTTGCCGTGCGCCATTTGCATTTGCGCCTGTTGACGCTGCTTGAGCATGGCGTTGCGCACGGGACCGCACACCGGACACCCAGCGTCCTTGCACGTCTGATGATGCTTCAACAACTCACGCGACGCCAAACATCGAGGATAGTTGCACTGCGTCAGCGTACACTTCAACACGTGCTCCCACAACTGCTTCGCGACGTGACAGTGCGGCGTGTAGGGGCAGTGCCCGTGTCGCGCCTGACACTTGCTCGCGTGTCGAAGGAAGAGAAGCCATCGTTGCTGTTTCACGATGTACGCCTTTCGTAACTGCTCGTCATTGATGTCTCGCCAATTAGCAACGACACCACCCCCACCACTACCCGGTTGCTGGCGCCCGCGCATCGCCGCCTGTTGCTGTTGGGCCATCTGTTGCTGTTGCGCGAGCTGCTTCGCCTGCGCCGCCTGCTGCGCCTTGGTGAGCTTTTTACCCTTCGGCGGCGCCTTAGCTCGTCCCTTGGGCGCCGCCGCCGTCGCTGCCTCAGGCATCATCGAACCCACACCCTGCGTCGGAATCATCGTCCCAGGTGGCACGCCGGCCATCATTTGCGAAGATCCTCCCGCGTATTGCGATCCTTGCGCCGCCGCCGCGCCGCGCAAAATCGGCGCCCCATTCGGTAACATACCGTTACCCCCCATCATCTGTCCCGCCGCGGGTTGCGCCATATTCCCCCCTAATCCCCCTGGGAACAACGCTCCCATCTGCTGACGCGAAACCGCCGCAGCGCTCCCGCCTCCTCTTCCGCCCTGTTGCACGCCTTGACGAGAAATCATGATGCGCGCGACGGCTTGAAGTCGCGCCTCCAACGTCGCCTTGTCGCAATACTCATCCTACGATCGCAAAATCACCCCCACAATCCAACCGTCAGTCCTCGAACGTCATCACCCGCGCGCGCGCGCGCCTCAACCGCCTCGTTCGTCGCGCGCGCCGATCGAAACCGCGCACCTTGCTCCGCGCTCCGCGATACACCGCCTCCTCCAATCGCAGCACAAAGTCCGGTAGCTTGTGTTTCCACTCGTTCGTCAATTCCGGTTTCCTTTGTTTAAACACTCGCAATCTGCGCACCGTTCGCGCGTCCACGCCGTCGTCAGTCGTCCCTTCGCCCGAGCGCGCGTTCGCGCGCGTCTTCGCGACCTAAGCCTCGTCCGCGAGATCCGCGCGTCCCCCCGCGTCGCCTCGCGCTTTCGATCGCCTTCGCGACGCACATGTGTTGAATCAGAATCTTCCTCTGCGGGATGTCGTCGTCCGATTGCCACGTGCGCCACGCGTGCTTCGCCCCCGCGCCGTCGCTCGCGCCGTTCGCGCCCGGCATTCGAACGCCCCGCGCGCTTTGCGGATTGACCTCGACCGACCGCGGTCGCTTTTGTGTGGGCAAACAGTCACGCGCGATCGTTCGAGCGCGTCCCGCGCGGTCGCGATCGCGCGGCGCGCGCGCGTCGTCGCGCGTCCCGCGACCGCGCGTCGGGCCGTCGCGCGCGCGCGCGCGATGCGGTGCGCGTTCGCGCCGGCGCGCGCGTCCGAGATCGAGGGCGTCGAGCGTCGCTCGCCGCTCTGACGCGGCGCGATCGCGCGCGCGCGGGATTCGCGCGCGCGAATAGGGTCTAGGGCGAACGCGCGCCGAATGCGACCGACCGCGCGCGCATCGACGCGCGCACAC
>Ga0255753_1000068_pt1 | contig 116491 bp, 121 predicted proteins | sample 041ome_10_FD_179953 | JGI IMG/M metagenome (GOLD analysis project Ga0255753, IMG submission 179953) | Coastal salt marsh microbial communities from the Groves Creek Marsh, Skidaway Island, Georgia - 041412US metaG (version 2) | ecosystem: Environmental > Aquatic > Marine > Intertidal zone >...
GGCTGATATCCCACAGCTGATGGCATTCTTCCTAAAAGCGCTGACACCTCAACACCAGCAAGTGTATAACGATAAATATTATCAATAAATAATAAAACGTCTTTTCCTTCATCCCTAAAGCTTTCAGCCATAGTCAAGCCAGTAAGAGCAACTCTTAATCTGTTTCCTGGAGGCTCGTTCATTTGTCCATAAACCATAGCAACTTTGGATTCGCTAAGATTGTCTATATTAACAACACCAGACTCTTGCATTTCATAATAGAAATCGTTTCCTTCTCTGGTTCTCTCTCCAACACCGGCAAAAACTGAAAGACCTGAATGTTGTAAAGCAATGTTATTTATAAGCTCCATCATGTTTACGGTCTTACCAACACCAGCACCACCAAATAATCCGATTTTTCCACCCTTAGCAAACGGACACATTAAGTCAATAACTTTAATTCCTGTTTCAAGCACGTCATTGGATGCTGATTGATCTGTGTAACTAGGTGGTTTTCTGTGAATTGGCATTTTTTCTTTTTCGCCAATTGGTCCTTTTTCATCAATTGGATTACCTAAAACATCAACGATTCTTCCAAGTGTTTCTGGCCCAACTGGAACAGATATTGGCGCATTGGTTCTTGATGCGGTTAAACCTCTTTTTAAACCTTCGGTGGCACCCATAGCAATTGTTCTTACAACACCATCACCTAGTTGTTGTTGAACCTCGAGGGTTGTTCCACTGTCATCAACTATTAAAGCTTCATATACCTTTGGGATATTATCTTTATCGAACTCGACATCGATAACAGCTCCAATAATTTGTGTCACTATTCCATTGCTCATAATTTACTCCTTAAACCGCTGCTGCGCCTCCAACTATCTCAGAGAGCTCTTGAGTGATAGCTGCTTGTCTTACGTTGTTATATAAAAGTTCTAATTCTTTAATTAAGTCACCAGCATTATCTGTAGCATTTTTCATTGCTATCATTTTTGCTGCTTGCTCACATGCATTGTTTTCAATTACTGCCTGATAAACTACTGATTCTATGTATCTTGTTAATAGTCCATCAAGTAGCTCTTTGGCTTCTGGCTCATAAATATAGTCCCATTGTGAGGGAGCTGCCTCATCTCTTTCCTCTGGTGAAAGTGGGATTAATTGCTCAACATTAGGTTTTTGCGTCATAGTGTTTACAAAACCGTTAGAGCATAAATAAGCCTGATCGATATCTCCATTTTTATGCATATCTAAAACTACTTTTGTTAGACCTATAAGGTCATCAGGATTGGGCTTGTCGCCTAGCTTTTCTGCAACAGCAATAACTTGACCGCCAACGCTTTTGAAAAACCCTGTTGCTTTTGTTCCTATGAGAGCAAAACATGACTCTATACCCTGTTCATTAAGCTCTGCTGATTTGGCAATAACTTGTTTAAAAAGATTTATGTTTAGCCCTCCACATAAACCTTTATCAGAGGACACTACTATAAAGCATGCTTTTTTTGGGGTTCTTTCTTCGTAGAAAGGATGTGGATACTCGGAGTTTGCTAGAGCAACATGAGAAATTACATCTTTTATTTTTAAAGAATACGGTCTGCCTTCAAGCATAGTATCTTGAGTTTTCTTCATCTTGCTAGCAGCAACCATCTCCATGGCTGAAGTAATTTTTTGCGTGCTTTTTATGCTCGCAATCTGCTTTCTTACTTCTTTTGTGTTGGCCATCTTCTTTTAATAAGTTTGTGTTTTCTTAAAGTCTTCAACTAACTCTTTGAATTGATTTTCAATATCTTCATTCCAATCGCCTGTTGAATTTATTTGTTGTTCTAGATCACCCTTTTCCGAAGTTAGATAGGAATGAAGTGCTGATTCAAAATCTAGTATTTTTTCAACCTCAACATCAGCCATATAGCCTCTATCTGCAGCAAACAAACTAAGGGCTTGTTGTGCGACACTCATTGGCGCATATTGTTTTTGTTTTAGCAGTTCTGTGAATGCTTTTCCGTTAGCTAATTGTTGCTTGGTTGCGTCATCTAAATCTGATGCGAATTGAGAGAAAGCAGCAAGCTCTCTATATTGAGCCAAAGCTGTTCTAACCCCACCAGCAAGTTTTTTCATTATTTTTGTTTGAGCTGAGCCGCCAACCCTTGAAACTGAAAGTCCAGGATTGATTGCGGGCCTAATACCTGAATTAAACAATTCGGTTTCTAGATAAATCTGACCATCAGTAATAGATATAACGTTTGTTGGAACGAATGCAGATACGTCGCCCGCCAAAGTCTCAATAATAGGAAGGGCTGTTAATGACCCTGTTTTTCCCTTTACCTTTCCGTCTGTAACTTGCTCAACATAATCTGCGCTTACTCTTGCAGCCCTCTCTAAAAGTCTTGAGTGTAGGTAGAAAACATCACCTGGGTATGCTTCCCTTCCTGGAGGCCTTTTTAGAAGTAGTGAAACTTGTCTATATGCAACAGCCTGCTTTGAAAGATCATCATAAACAATAAGAGCGTCTTCACCCTTATCTCTAAAATACTCACCCATCGTACATCCAGCATATGCAGATAAATATTGCATTGGCGCTGGGTCAGCTGCAGTAGCTGAAACAACAATTGTATGCTCCATAGCACCATACTCTTCAAGCTTTCTAACAACATTGGCTACAGTAGATTGCTTTTGTCCAATAGCAACATATATACATTTTATTCCGGTGCCTTTTTGGTTGATTATTGCATCAATCGCGACCGCTGTTTTGCCAGTCTGTCTGTCTCCAATAATTAATTCCCTTTGTCCTCTACCAATTGGAACCATGGCATCAACAGCCTTAAGACCTATTTGAACTGGTTGATCAACAGATTGACGAGCTATAACACCAGGAGCAACAACCTCAACGGGCATATTCTTTTCAGCTTTTATTTCACCCTTACCATCAATTGGATTTCCGAGAGTATCAACAACTCTTCCTAATAGAGACTCTCCAACTGGAACTTCTAAAACCTTGCCGGTACAAACAGCTCTTTGACCCTCAATAATTTCAAGATAATCTCCAAGCACAACAGCACCAACTGAATCTTGCTCTAGGTTAAGAGCCATGCCTTTTGTTCCGTTATCAAACTCAATAACCTCACCATACATAACATCGCCCATACCATGTATTCTTACAATACCGTCGGAGACGCTAACTACGATTCCTTCGTTTTTTCTTTCTGCAGAAAGATCAAGACCAGCAATTTTTTCTTTTAGTACGCTGGAAATTTCTGATGGATTTAATTGGCTCATATTTTCACCTTAAAAATTTAATTGATTAACAAGTTTATTGACCTTTCCCCTTATAGAAAGATCTAATGTTTCGTCGCCTATCTTTATAGATAAGCCGCCCATCATATTTGGGTCTTTTGAAAAATATACATTGGCATCTTTACCATATGTAGACTTAATTTTTTCTACTATATGATCTTTTGCCTCACCGCTAGGCTCGACAGCAACAAAAACTTCAACTGATTTTTGTTTTTTATGCTTTTCAAGAAGGTCTTTATAAATATCATATATTGGTTGTAATAAATTTAAGCGTTTGTTTTCAGCTAAAATTGAAAGGAGTTTTTTTGACGTTTCTGAAACGCTTTCATCAAACAAATTCATTAATATATCTACTATTTCTTTTCTTGATAAAACCGGATTTTCTATGGTTTTTATAACCCCTTCTTCTTGAGATGCTATGGCCATTGTTTTAAGCTCATCGGCCATTGTATCTAAGTTATTAGATTCATTAGCTGCAGCAAATAATGCTTTGGCATATGGTCTTGCAAGTGGGGTTAATTCAATCACAGTCTAAAGTTCCTCGGCTGCTTTTTTTAGAATAGCCTCATGTTTTTCTTTTGAGATTTCATCTCCAAGAATCTTTTGAGTGGTATCTATAATGATATCTGACATTTGTTGTCTGAGATCTTCTTTTGCCTTATTGGTTTCATTTTCTATATTTGCAGAAGCAGATGCCATAATTTTCTCTGCCTCAGTATTAGCTTTTGTTGTTGCGTCAGCAACTATTTGGGATGCTCTCGCGTTTGCTTTTTCAAGAATCTCCGCTGCCTCTGTTTTGGCTTGGCTTAACTCTTTTTCAAAAGCTAGTTTTGCTTCTTCTAGAGAATCATCAGCTTTTTTGGCAGCCTCAAGACCGTCCGATATCCTTTGTTCTCTTTCTTGCATTGTGGCCAAGATTTGCGGATATACATACTTCCAGCAAATAGCTACAAAAACAATCATAACAACTGCTTGAGCAAGTAAGGTAGCGTTAATATTCATATTTTTTTGTTCTTATATTTAATTTATATTGCAAATAACATGTACATACCAAGGCCAACCCCAATCATTGGAACCGCGTCAGTTAGGCCCATCATAAGGAAGAACTGTCCACGAAGCATTGGTATTAATTCTGGTTGTCTTGCTGCTGCCTCAATAAATTTGCTGCCCAAAACACCCACACCAATACCAGCACCAATTGATGCAAGGCCCATGGTAATTCCTGCTGCTAAAATACTATATTCCATTTTTTTCTCCTTTAAAGTAGAGGACTAATGTTCCTCTGTTTCATGTGCCATTGCTAAATAAGCAATGGTCAACGCCATAAAAATAAATGCCTGCAATGCCACAATTAAAATGTGGAAAAGCGCCCAAACTAAATGCAGTCCAAAACCCAAAACCCCAATAGGAACACTGCTAAAAAACAACATCAATGCTATTAATATAAAAATCATTTCTCCAGCATATAAGTTACCAAAAAGCCTTAGGCCCAATGAAATAGGCTTGGCAATAAAATTAACCATTTCTAACACAAAGTTAACAGGTATGAGCCATTTGCCAAAAGGGTGCAGGGTTAGTTCTGCTATAAAGGCTTTTGGGCCTTTAACTGTAATGCTGTAGTAAATTGTAAGCACAAAAACTGCAAAAGCCATTCCTAAGGTTATATTTGGGTCCGTTGTTGGCACAACCTTAAAATAAAATGATTCTGGTCCGGTAATCCAGCTTACACTATCGCCCGCAACAGCATATGCTATATGTCCAGCTAAAACTGGCAAAAAGTCTACAGGGACCAAATCCATTAAGTTCATTAATAAAATCCAAACAAAAACTGTTAAAGCTAGTGGCGCTATAAGTGTATTTTTTACTGACCCAAAAAGAGATTGAACGTTGTCTTCAACAAACTCTATACACATTTCTACAAAATTTTGTAAGCCCTTTGGAGCAACATCTGATCCTTTGTTTTTAGACATCCCTCTTTTAAATAAAAATAGAAAAATGCCGCCAAGAAAAACAGACCAAAATAAAGAATCAACATGGAAAGCCCAAAAACCCATTTTATCAACCATGTATGGATCACAAGTCCAAAAAGATTTATAGATACCAGCTTCCTCATTCATTCCAACATGGCCACATGTGAGATTGGTTAAATGATGGTCTATATAAGATTCTGTAGTTAGTTCTTTTGCCATTATGTGGTTATTTCTTGAGTTTTAATAAAAATCGCGGGGTTAATAGTTGTATTAATTAATATAAGGGTGAACATTGTGACTATGAATGCTTCTTGCATATATGTTCCAACGAAAACCAGGGAAATAACAAACAAAGCCCATTTTATTGACCAGTTGTAAGCAACATTTATTCCAACACCTGATATTTTTGATCCAGCATAATAGGCTGAAGATATTAAACACATGTATAGGGTTGCAACTAATATAAAATATGCATTGGCCAAGGTTCCTGCGATCGCTAGAAAGAGATAAATTATCGAAGTTGCTTTGTTTCTAAGCAGTATGTTTTGAAGGCTTTTCAAAAGATTGTGTTGTTCTGTTATTTTAATGCGGTGAATTATAGAAATTTATGCTCTTTTAAACAAGTTGTTTTCATTTTAAATTGAAAGTTTTTTAAGGTTTATTTTTTAAGTTTTGCTATTATGTTTTCGAGCTCATCAGCGGTGTTATAGGTTATAACAACTTTTCCTGTTTTTTTGTTTTTGGCCTCTATCTCAACCTTGTGGCCAAAGCCTTCAGACATTTCCTGTTCAACAATTAAAAGGTCTGTGTCTTTTGTGGTTTTTGTTTTTAGATTGTTTTTCTTTTTTGTTGATGATTGGTTGCTTAAATCTTTAACCGTTAATTTGTTTTTAACAATGTTTTCTGCTGCTTTTATGGCCTCTTGTTCATCTAAAGATGCTAGTAGTTTTGCGTGACCTTTTTCAATTTGTCCGGAAGACAGCATGTCTAATACTTTTGTTGGCAGCGTTAAAAGCCTAAGCGAGTTAGCAATAGTGCTTCTTGCTTTGCCTGTTGCGGATGCGACCTCGTCCTGTGTTAAACCAAACTCTCTTTTTAACCTGTCGTAGCCCCTTGCTTCTTCAACAGCATTTAAATCTTCTCTTTGAAGATTTTCAATTAATGCAGATTCTAGTGCATCTTGATCTTTTTTTTGATCGATAATACACGGTATTGTTTTAAGGTTTGCGGCTTTAGATGCTCTAAGCCTTCGCTCTCCTGCAATTACCTCATATTTATTAAGACCAACCTCTCTTACAAGGATTGGTGAAATAACTCCATGGTTTTTAATTGAGTTTGTGAGCTCTGAGAGCTTCTCAGAATCAAAGTTTGTTCTTGGTTGAAACCTTCCAGGGTTAATATCTTTTAAATCGACCTCTTTAATTGTTTGTTGGTTTTTTTTGTCAGTTGAACCAAGCAGGGCGTCTAGTCCCCTGTTTAAAGTTTTATTATCTTCAGACATATTCGACTTTCCTTATTAACTCTCCTGCTAGCGCAAGGTATGCCTTCGCCCCGTAAGAGGTTGGCATATATTTTACACCAGATAGGCCGTGGCTTGGCGCCTCCGCCAATTTTATATTTCTTGGAATAAGTGTATTGAAAACAAGAGTGGAAAAGTGTTTTTCAAGTTCATCAGAGACCTCTTTTGCTAAATTATTTCTCATATCAACCATTGTTCGTATTATGCCGATCACCCTGTTATTTGTAAGGCTTTTATCAGAAAGGGTTTTAATTGTTTGCATTAATCCTGCGACGCCCTCTAAAGAATAGTATTCGCATTGAAGCGGTATTAATGTTCCAGATGCTGCGAACAGCGCCTCAATTGTTAGTTGGTTTAGGGTGGGTGGGGTGTCAATGATCGTATAGTCGTATTCGTCTTCTATTTTTTTTAATTCTAGCTTTAAAAAACTTTGTTTGCTCTCCTCTCTAATACCAACATCTAGGGCTATTAGGTTTTGGTCACCTGGTAGAACATGGTATTCATCAGCTGTTTTGTATATGCACTCTCTTATATCTTTGTTATTAAAAAAAACATCGTAAAGCGTGTTGGGGTTTTTTTCTTCTATTCCTGTTGCTGTAGTTGCGTTTCCTTGAGGGTCTAAATCAATTAAAAGAACCTTTCTTTTTGTCGCTGAAAGACTTGAGGCAAGGTTTACAGCGGTGGTTGTTTTGCCAACACCCCCTTTTTGGTTTGCTATCGCTATTATTTTATTCACATCTTTTTATTTCAACTAAATGTCTTTCGTATTTTTTATTTACCAGTTTGATTATTTCATACTTATATTTGTTTGTGTCTATTGGTGCCAGTTCTTCTTCTATTTTTTCTATTTTGCCTTTAAGCAAAACATAGCTGCCACCCTTTTTTAGGTTGTTTTTTGTTAGGTCAATTATGTTTTGGGTTGAAGAAAAGGCTCTTGCTGTTATCAGCGAATACTCTTTCAGGTCGTTGTTTTTTTTAAGTGTTGTATTTAAAACTTTTGTGTTTTTTAGCCTTAAGAGGTCTATGGTTTTGTTTAAAAAATAGCATTTTTTTTGGCTTTTTTCTAAAAGGTCTATATGTGCTTCTGGTTTAATAATAGAGGCTATTATTCCTGGAAAACCCCCGCCAGAACCAAGGTCTAAGACGCTTGAGTGCTTGTCTATTTTTTTAGTAAGCGGAATACAGTCTAGAACATCTTTTTCAATTATTTCATCTAAGCTTTTTCTTACAAAAATGTTGTGTTTTTTATTAAATGTTAGGGCTTCTTCAATAAATAGATTAATTTTTTGTTTTTGTCCTTCAGACAAATCTTTATGCATTGGTTTTTTTTAATTCTTGTTTTTTGATGTTTATTAGAATTAGGTTTATTGCTGCCGGGGTAACCCCTTCTATTCTCGCCGCTGATCCAATTGTTTCTGGTTCTGACCTTAAAAGCTTCTCGACAACCTCATTAGAAAGCCCTGCTATTGATTTGTAGTCTATGTCTTTTGGTATTGGTTTGTTGTTTTGTTTTTTATTTTTGTTTATTTCTCTTTGTTGTTTTTCTATGTAGCCTTTATATTTGATTTCTGTAGAGGCTCTATTAAATAGCTCTTTTTCTATCCCGCTTAATTTAAGTAGTTTTTTTTCGTCAACATCTGGCCTGGCTAAAATTGTTGCGATGCTTTTCTTTTCGTCTAGGTTAATTGTTTTATTATTTTTATCTTTAAACGTTTTTATTTTTGTTTTTTCTAAAACACTGGAAACAAATTCTTTATATTTTTTTTCTTTTTCTTCGAACTCTTTATACCTGTTATTGCTTACAATCCCTAGCTCAAATGCTTTTTTGATAAGCCTTTGTTCTGCGTTGTTTTGTGAGAGCAATAACCTGTGTTCTGCCCTGCTGGTAAACATTCTATAGGGTTCTGTTATTCCGTGGTTTGTTAAGTCATCTACAAGAACGCCAATATAAGACTCTTCTCTTTGTAAAACAAAAATATCTTTTTTCTTTATGGCCTGTGCTGCATTTATGCCTGCTATTAAACCTTGAGCCGCCGCTTCTTCATAACCGGTTGTTCCGTTGATTTGACCTGCTAAATAAAAATCATTTAAAAATTTAGTTTCTAGGCTTTTTTTGTTTGCTCTTGGGTCAATGAAGTCGTACTCAACAGCATATCCATATTCTGTTATTTCTGCATTCTCCATACCTGAGATAGATAATATGAATTCTTTTTGCGCTTCTTTGGGAAGGCTTGTTGAAATCCCGTTAGGATATATCAAGTCAACCCCTATTCCCTCTGGCTCAATAAAAATCTGGTGGCTTTCTTTTGAACTAAACTTATAAACCTTGTCTTCTATGGAGGGGCAATATCTAGGTCCAATGCCAGAAATGTTCCCTGAGTACATCGCTGAAAGATGTGTATTGTCTGCTATCACTTTGTGGGTTTTTTTGTTGGTTCTGGTTATGAAACAAGGTAGTTGTTTTTGATGTTTTTTTACCTCCCTTGTTAACGACATAAAGGGTGTTGGTTTTTCACCTGGTTGCTCTTCCATAACAGACAGATCAAGACTAGAAAATTTGATTCTCGCTGGGGTTCCGGTTTTTAATCTTCCCATCGGGAGTTTTAAATCATATAGTTTTTTTGAAAGCGGTATTGATGAGCCATCTCCAACCCTTCCGCCCTGGGTTGCCTCTGAACCTGTATACATAATACCGTTTAAAAATGTTCCGGTTGTTAGGATTGTTTTTTGAGCCAAAATCGTTTGGTTTTTGGTAATAACACCTTTAACCGAATTGTTTTTTATTAAAAGGTCTTCGACCTCGCCTTCAATAATTTCAATATCGGTTTTAGATAGAATTTTTTGAATCCCTTTTTTATACAAGTCTCTATCACATTGAACACGTAGAGCTTGAACAGCATCCCCTTTTCTTGTGTTTAAGGTTCTGTATTGAATACCAGACATATCAGTTGCTATTGGCATAATCCCGCCCATAGCATCTATTTCTCTTACAATATGTGATTTGCCAAGGCCACCAATCGCTGGATTGCATGACATTTGACCAATTTTATCTTTTTCAAATGTTATTAGCGCACAACTCAAACCGCTTCTAAAAACTGCATGAGCTGCCTCAACCCCGGCATGACCACCACCAACAACAATTACATCAAACTTATCCATATAATTAATAAATCAATAATATCTATATTATATACTTATTGTTATTTCTATTAGTGTGTTTGATTTTTGTTAAAAAGTCTTTCAAAGCCCTTTAAAGCAAGGTAAAGAGCATTTTATAAACCATGTTTAAGCTTGTGTGCAACAACCAAACAACATATACAAAAACCTGTTGATAAAAAATTACTTCTTAATAGATCCACAATTTAATAACAAGTTACTTACCAATACAGAACGAACTAAATATATCACCAAGCAAAGAGTCTGAGGTTTTAATTCCAACAACCTCATCAAGATCAGATCGTGCGTTTTTCAAATCTTCAGCAACCAACTCCAAACCATTATTATTTCTTAGTTTAAAAAAAGCGCTTTCAAGATTGGCTAATGAAGATTCCAACAACGCCGCATGTCTATTTCTGATCATGTAATTAAAATTATCACCAGTGCTTTTTATAAAAGTGTTAGATAATATGCTTTTAAATTTATCAAAACCCTCTCCAGTTTTTGCTGACACCAAGCAATCAAAATCGCCTGGGTTGGAAGGGGAACCCAAATCAAGCTTATTAAATAACTTTATATATTTTTTTTTACCAACAACGGAGTCAAAACTCTCTAAAAAACTGTCATTACTTGAATCAAAAACACCAACAACAACATCAGTATTTTGAATCTGATCTATTGCCAACTCAATACCCCTAGACTCTATTTTATCTTCCGTTTCCCTTAAACCAGCCGAATCTGACAACGAAAAAGAAGTTTCGTTATAAAATATTTCTGACTCAACTAGATCTCTAGTGGTTCCAGGAACATCTGACACAAGCGCCCTTTCAAAACCTAGCAAACGATTAAAGACAGAAGATTTACCAGAATTTACAGGGCCAACAAATAAAACCTTATTCTTCCCAGAAAACATTTTTTTATTAACACAGCCGGACAAAAAAAACCTAAACTCATTAACAAGCGATTCAAAATTTTTAAGAATACTGTCATCTAAAAACGCCTCACCCTCATCAGCAAAATCAATCTCACCCTCAACACCAACTCGCAACAGATCAATTTTGTTTGATAGCCCAACCACTTCCTTTGTAAAACCTCCGACAAGGGTTTGAGAAGACAAATAAACAGCCTCAGAGCTATAACTGTCAACAACATCAACAACAGCCTCCGCCTGAGCAAGACTTATTTTATTATTTAAAAAGGCCCTTTTGGTAAACTCACCAGGCTGCGCCTCATCAAAACCAACCTCTTTAAAAACATCTACAAGCAAAGACATTACACCAAGACTCCCATGAGCATATACCTCAAACGAATCCTCCCCGGTGTAACTATCAGGACCCTTAAAGGCAACCAAGCCAACACTATCTATATGTTTACCCTCTTTATTTTTTATATTTCTTAAATAAAAGGTCCTGTGTTTTTCAACACCAGACCCGGTGAGTGATGACAGTTTTTCTAAACAACCATCACCAGAAACCCTAAAAACACAAATCGCTGATTTCGCTGGCGGTGTGGCGAGAGCAAAAACCACTGACATAAAATCTAAGCTCCGCCTAAAGGATCACTCAAAACACCATGTTTTTTGTATAAATATCTTTGTTGCGCCAAAGAAACACCCGAGTTAATGACCGAATATAAACACAGGGCTGCTGGGAATATAAGAAAAAATATAGAAAAAACAATAGGCATAGATTTCATTATTTGTTGTTGCATTGGGTCAGCCGTTGGAGGGGTGGGACTTAACTTTTGTGTGAAAACCATAACCAAACCAAAAAGAACCGGCAAAATAAACAAAGGATCAGGAACAGAAAGATCCGAAATCCAGAAAAAAGAAGCATGTCTTAACTCAACCATTTCCCTTAAAGCAAAAAAGAACCCTATAAAAAATGGCACCTGGGCCAAAACCGGCAAACAGCCACCAAGCGGATTAACCCTTTCCCTTTTGTAAAGATTCATCATTTCTGATGAAAGCTTCTGCCTATCATCCTTATACCTTTCTTGAAGTTCTTTCATCATCGGACCAACTTTTCTCATCTGACCCATTGAAACAAAACCTTTAGCGGTTACAGGAAACAAAACCAACTTAAGAAGCAAAGTAAAAACAACAATAGAAAGAGCCCAATTGTTTAAATAAGTATTAATCAAGTCTAAAAACCACACCATTGGTTGAGAGATAAACCAGAACCACCCCATATCTATTGAAAGCTCAAGATTTTCAGCTCTTTGTAGCAGGTCTTTTCTTATTTTTGGGCCAATAAAAACACGATGAGAGTGGGAGTATGTAAGATTTTCAACCCCACCCTTCTCGACGGTATACCCCATCCTGTAAACACCATCAACCTGAGGTTGTGCAAAATAATTATAAATATAATCATCAGAACCAAGCAGGGCTGCAAAAAAATATTTTTGAATAAAAGAAACCCACCCACCCCTAGAAAGACTTTCAAAAGGCTCATCTATACTTCTTAGTCTTGAGGTTTCGTATGGGGCCTGGTCTGTACTTATAGCAACACCCCTATAAGAACCATTATTCATCATGCCACCCTGAAGGACGCCTGTTTTAAGATCCAATGACGGCCCATCTGTTCTATATAGTGAGGCAAAAGCTCTCCCAGAAACACCAGACACCGATGTATCTTTTATGGAAACCTCATATGACTCAGGAAGAAACTTAAACTCTTTGGTCTGGTCCCCATCAAGACTTTTTAAAAGAACATAATCTATACCATAACTATCTAAAACATAAACTACAGGGTTGCCCGTGAAACCCGTTTTTAAATAGTAAGTAAAGGCAGATGTTTCAGAAGAACCAAAAACACGGACACCAAGAGACTCTGGAATATTTTCAACACCATATTGTTTTAATCTGGATTCAACAACAGAGCCTGTGGCTATAGAGATTTTTAGTTTTAATAAATCATTTTCAAGAAAGACAAACCTACCATCATTAGAAACAAGCCCAAGCTCACCCTCTAGCTCAGCCTGTTGTTGAATGTTTTTTTCATTTAACACTCTTTGTTCAGATGACCATTCATAAAAAAGAGCCATAGAAAGCAAAACTATTAAACCAAGATAAATTTTTCTAATATTCATTTAAGGGCCTTATTATTATTTAGTGATGATTTTACAGCCTTAACAATCTCAAAAGAAGCTTCGCGATAACTTAATTCACAAAAAGGTTTATAAACCATGATAATAAAACAACCCTTTTGAAAATATAAACCGTTTGTTCTAAATATTTCTTTTATCTGTCTCTTAATCTTGTTGCGATCAACAGCCAATCTAAAAAATTTTTTAGGTACCGAAAGTCTTAAACCAGAAGGCTCAGATGCAATATAAAAAAGCCTTAGGTTTTTAGATGAATAGAAATATTTTGGGAGTTTTTGTTGCGACAATATTTTTTTAAGCAGTTAATACCTTTCGGCCTTTCTTTCTTCGGTTAGAAAGAATAGCCCTTCCAGCCTTAGTAGCCATTCTAGCTCTAAACCCATGGGTTCTGCTTCTTTTTAATGTACTAGGTTGAAACGTTCTTTTCATAATTTACTGCGTTAAAAAAATAGTGGCGCATTATAGCCCAATATTTAAAATATTTCACACGAAATTAAACAAACAAAAAAATTTTTTTTATTTACAAGTTATCCACAGAAAATTCATTAACTTATCCTGTAGATATCTTGTTAGTTTTTTAATAGACTAACTATCTACTTAGGAGGAACGGGATTGGAATTTTGGAATAAATGCTCTGAAAAGCTTGAAAACAAACTTTCTCAGGAAGACTTTAACACATGGATCAGACCCTTAAAGGGGAATTTAAATAAAAACATTCTTGAAATCGTTGCTCCAAACGATTTTATTTTGAACTATGTTGAGTCAAACCTTGCAAAAAACATAAAGGAAATAATAAGTACACAGTCAAAAAAAGACATAAGTCTTGTTTTTAAAACCCATACAAAAGAAACTTTTGTCGATAAATATAAAAATAATGCCAAATCTGAAGACACTAAACTGGTGCCATCTTATGTTTTTGATAATTTTGTTGAGGGTAAATCAAATCATGTTGCTCTTGCGGCATCAAAACAAGTGGCCTCAAACCCTAAAGGGGACTACAACCCTCTTTTTATTTATGGAGGGGTTGGGTTGGGCAAAACACACCTAATGCATGCTGTTGGTAATGAAATACTTAAAAACGAACCAAACAAAAGGATTGTTTATGTTCATTCAGAGAAGTTTGTTTCTGATATGGTAAAAGCACTTCAGTTGGGGGCTATGAATGAGTTTAAGTCCTTTTATAGAAACGCTGATGCGCTTCTAATCGATGATATTCAGTTTTTTGCTGGTAAAGAGCAATCACAAGAAGAGTTTTTTCACACTTTTAATGCTCTCTTAGACAGAAACAACCAAATGATACTTACGTGTGATAAATACCCCAAAGAGATTGATGGTTTAGAAGAAAGGTTAAAATCAAGGCTTGGTTGGGGCTTGCCTGTTATCATAGAGCCCCCAGAACTGGAAACACGAGCAGCGGTATTACTTCAAAAAGCTTCAACCATGGGGGTTGAGCTTCCAAATGATTGCGCAATATATATAGCACAAAGAATTAGATCAAACATAAGAGAGCTTGAGGGCGCTCTTAAAAGAGTTGTTGCTAATGCTCGTTTTACCAACCAAGACATTGACCTTGCCCTTGTAAAAGACGCGCTCAAGGATCTGTTTGTTATTTCTGCAAAAATGGTAAGCATTGAAAACATACAAAAGACGGTTGCCGAGTATTATAATATAAAGCTCTCAGACCTTTTATCAAAAAGAAGAAGCAGATCAATCACAAGACCAAGACAGCTAGCAATGGCACTAACAAAAGAATTAACAAGGCATAGCCTGCCTGAAATTGGGGAAGCTTTTAATGGTAGAGACCACACAACAGTCCTTCATGCCTGCAAAAAAATTTCTGAACTTAGAAAAGAAAGCCCTTCACACGAAGAAGACTATAGAAACTTAACAAGAGCACTAACAAACTAAAATGGATTTTTATATTAAAAAAGAAGAGATAGTTAAATCTCTTAATTCAACCCTGGGTGTAGTTGAAAAAAGACAAACTCTGCCCATACTGTCCAATGTATTGTTTGAGGTAGATGAATCAATCCTAAAACTAACAGCAACCGACCTAGAATCTGAAATATCAACCATATCAACTATTTCTAATTTTAAAAGCGGAGGAAGAACAACAGCCCCAGCAAAAAAGCTTAGCGAGCTATGTAGGTTGTTTAAAGACGATTCCGAAATACATTTTTATCTAGATGGCGATAATTTAAAAATAGAGACAGATTCAGGAAAATACAACCTATCAACACTTCCAAGTGATGATTTTCCAATATTTGAAAAGGAAGAGGGTGGTAATGTAGTAAATATCTCAGCCCAAAACCTAAAAGCAATAATTACCAAAACTTCTTTTGCTATGGGCAACCAAGATTGGAGGCATTACCTTAATGGTTTATATCTATCTGTTGAAGACACACTTATAACAAGCGTTGCAACAGATGCTCATCGCCTTGCTTTAGCTAACGCAGCACTAAATGAAGGCATTTCAGAAAATATAACAGGAATTGTTCCCAGAAAATCGATAAATGAAATTGGTAAAATTGTAAGTGAATATTCTGAAAATATATTATTACAACTCAGCGCAAACTCAATTAATGTAAGTGTTTCTGGAACCAGCTTTGCTAGTAAACTCATAGAGGGCAAGTTTCCAGACTATGAGCAAGTAATCCCCTCAGGTGAAAGCTCAACACTAACCATTGATAAAAAAACCCTTTCAGAAAGCCTAAGTAGAGTAAGCGTATTATCCAGCGAAAAATTTAGAGGGGTTAGAATAGTTACATCTAAAGATTCTATTAATATTTCAGCCAACAACCCAGAAAAAGAACAGGCTGAGGAGTCCATTACATGTTCTTATTCTGGTGAAGATATTGATATAGCATTTAATGTTAATTATATTCAAGAAATACTTTCATCCATTGATTCAGAAAATGTAGAAATTCATTTTTTTGGTTCTGATAAGAGTTGTTTAATAACAAACCCTGGTTCGGATAGCTTTAAATATGTTGTTATGCCGCTTCTTATATAGTTCTCTATTAAACAAAACTATCACATACGACATAAATGATAAGTGAAATAAAGCTTAATAATTTTCGTTGTTTTAAATCATCAAGCATCAGCCTCTCACCAGAAATAAACTTCTTTTATGGTGCTAATGGATCTGGAAAGACCTCGATCTTAGAGGCTTTATATATGTGTTCTAGCGGAAGATCGTTTAAAAGCTCCAATGTACAATCGCTCATATCCTTTGATGAAGAGGTTTTTTCAATAACCGGGTATGATTCATCAAGGGGATATACCCTTCAGATTATAAAAAACAAAACGAATCCCATCTCGATTAAGGTAAATAACACTAAAATCACAACCTCAAAATTAATTAAAGAATTTCCAGCAACAGCAATCCATAACAACACTTTTTCTTTTGCTAATGCAGCACCAGATTTTAGAAGAAAGATGGTCGATAGATCTCTTTTTGTTTCTGATATAGGTTTTTCAGAAACCTGGTTTGCTTTTTATAAGACCCTAAAACAGAGAAATAGTATTATTAAATCAAGGAATATTAATAATATAGATCCTTGGAATAAAAAATTTTCTGAAGAAGGCGAGGTTTTGCACAAAAAAAGATTGGTTTTTTTTGAACAATCCTTAAAAGAATTTAAAGATATTCTTTCTAAACTAAATCCCTGTAGAACCACCAAATATTTAGAACAAACCACAATAGAGTACAGCCCAGGCTGGGATTCAGGATTAGGCATATATGAGGCATTGTTGGAAAATCAATCAAGAGACTTGGTAAGAAAAACAACCACAACAGGCCCTCATAAAGCAGACATTAAAATTAATATAAACAATGTTGAAGCAAAACAGATTTTATCTAGAGGAGAGCAAAAAATACTATCAATATTATGGTGCTGCTCTCAACATGAAGTCTTAAGAAAGATTTATAACATCAACGCAACATTGATAATAGACGACATTAAATCAGAGCTTGATAATACTACATTTGAGATATTTCTAGATTTATTAAAACACCTTAATAATCAAATAATTTTTTCCTGTATCGATGACCATTTTAGTAGTAAAATAAAGCCTGAAAATAAGGATTTCAAAAAGTTCCACGTGGAACAATTAAAGTAAAAAAATATGCCAAAAAAAGCAGAAGAAAACAGCTACGATTCCTCTAATATTCAAGTTTTAAAAGGCCTCGAGGCTGTTAAAAAAAGGCCTGGTATGTATATTGGTGATACTGATGATGGCTCTGGTTTACATCACATGGTTTTTGAGGTTTTAGATAACTGCATTGACGAGGCTATGGCTGGCCACTGCTCTGATATTAATGTGATCGTTAATAAAGATGGGTCCGTAACCGTCCAAGATAACGGCAGAGGTATTCCTGTTGATGTTCACAAAAAAGAGGGTATATCTGCTGCAGAATTAATATTAACGACCCTGCACTCTGGCGGAAAGTTTGATGACAACAGTTATAAGGTTTCTGGTGGTCTTCATGGTGTTGGTGTTTCAGTTGTTAATGCACTTTCTGATAGATTACTTTTAAAGGTATGCAGAGATGGTGGTGAGTATTTTCAAGAATATAGTGGAGGCAAGCCAAAAGCAAAACTAAAAAAGGTTAAAGCGTCCAAAGAAACTGGAACAGAAATTACATTTTTTCCATCAGCTTCTATTTTCACATCTATAAGATTTGACATTGATAGAATTCACAAAAGAATTCAAGAGTTATCATTCTTGAATGCCGGTGTATCTATAAATGTTACCGACGAAAGAACGGGTAAGACAAAAAAATTTAAAAACACAGGCGGTCTATCAAGCTATGTAACTTATTTAAAAGGACGTAAACAACAAGTATCTGAAATATTTGAATGTTCTGCTGTTGAAAATGATGTTGGAGTAGAGATTGCGCTTCAATGGACAGACTCTTACTCTGAAAATGTTTTATGTTATACAAATAATATTCCCCAAAAAGATGGAGGAACACACCTGGCTGGTTTTAGAGGCAGTCTTACAAGAGTGCTAAAAGCATTTATTAAAAAAGAAAATGCTAAAAAAACACCAACAGACTTATTGGGTGAAGATGTTAGAGAAGGGATTACAGCAATTATTTCTGTAAAAGTTCCTGACCCCAAATTTTCATCACAAACAAAAGAAAAACTTGTTTCCTCTGAGGTTGAAAGTGTTGTAAGCACAATATTTAGTAAATATTTTAATGAATATTTATTAGAAAACCCAAAAGATGCAATGGCAATATATAGCAAGGTTGCCGAGGCTGCATTAGCCAGAGAGGCCGCAAGAAAAGCCAGAGAAATGACTAGGCGTAAAGGGGTTTTAGAAATAGCAGGACTTCCAGGAAAGCTTGCTGATTGTCAAGAAAAAGATCCAACACTATCGGAAATATATATTGTTGAGGGAGATTCTGCTGGTGGCTCAGCCAAACAAGGAAGAAATAGAAAAAACCAAGCCATTCTTCCATTAAAAGGAAAAATAATTAATGTTGAAAAAGCAAGAATTGATAAAGTCCTTGGCTCGCAAGAAGTTGGCACACTTATAAAAGCACTTGGCTGTGGTATAGGAAAGGAAGATTTTGATATTGAAAAACTAAGATACCATAGAATTATCATCATGACAGATGCTGATGTAGACGGCTCTCACATAAGAACATTATTATTGACATTTTTTTACAGACAAATGTTTGACATTGTAGATAGAGGGCACATATATATAGCCCTACCCCCTTTATACAAGATAACCAAGGGAAAAGAATTTATTTATGCCTCTGACGAAGATGAAAAAGACAAAGCAATTAAAGAACTATCTAAGGCTGGTTCTAGAGGGCTAGAGGTTCAAAGATATAAAGGTCTTGGTGAAATGAATCCAGAACAGTTATGGACTACCACTATGGATCCCGAGCACAGAAGAATGATGAGGGTTGATATAAAAGATGTTATGGATGCAAACGAATCTTTTGAAATTCTAATGGGTGATGAAGTTGAGCCAAGAAGAGAGTTTATAGACGCCAATGCTCTGTCTGTTACAGACCTTGATATCTAATCTTCTAAATCCTCATAAGTATCTTTTATCCAAGTATATGCCCTGTCGGTAATATCTTTCGCACTGTTACCTGTAATAGGCTCACCTATTTTTATAATAACCATTCCTGGTTTTTTAACAAATTTTTTATTTTCCCAAAAAATACCAGAGTTATGACATATAGGAAGAACAGGCACATCACTCTTTATTGACAAAAGACCGCAACTATTGGCAAAGGGCTGAACTCCTTTTTCTGGAGCTATCCTGGTGCCTTCAGGAAATAATATTAAAGAAAAGTTATCATTTAACTTATTTACACCCTTTTTAATTACTTTTTTTAGGCTCGCATATTTGTTTTTTCTATTTAATGTTATTGGTTTCATCAGTCTAAGAGCCCAACCAAATAAAGGGATAAATAATAACTCCCTCTTTATAATGGTTGTTGATGGTATAAATAAAGTTTGTAAAAAAAGAGACTCCCATTGACCCTGATGATTTGACACCACAATACATGGTTTTTTTGGTATATTTGAATAACCTTCAACCCTCCACTGAACCCCACATAAAATTTTTAGAGTGTATAAAACAAACAAAACCCAATAAGAACCAACTTTTTGCAGCTTTTCTGTAGAGATAAAAGGATATAGCGAAATAACTATAAGTGTGGTTGGTAAGAGACTTAAGTAAAAAACTAAATTAAATAAAAAACTACCAAAAAAGGCCATTTATTATTGATTTATAGCTTTTATTAAATAACTAGGGAGCTCATCTATGGAAATACGCTCTTGTTTCATGGTATCTCTGTCCCTAACAGTAGCAGTATTGTCTTCAAGTGTTTCAAAATCTATTGTTATACATAAAGGAGTGCCAACCTCGTCATGGCGCCTATAACCCTTACCTATATTCCCAGTATTTTCTAAGACAACTCTTCCAAGATTTAATTTTTGAAGTTTATTTTTAAGATCTTTGGCTGTTTTAACTAATTCTTCATTATTTTTTTTAAGTGGTATAACAGCAGCTTTAATTGGAGATAAATGGGGCTTCAATTTTAAAACCGTTCTACTCTTACCATCACCAAGATCTTCAACGTTATAAGCTTCATTCATAATAGCAAGAATACCCCTGTCTACCCCTGCAGATGGCTCAATAACATAAGGAACAACCCATTTTTTAGTTTCTATATCTTGAATAGCTAATCGAGTGTTTGATGAGTTATTTTTCATCACAGTCGCACTAATACCTAGCTCGTCTTGATTTTTTGTATGAGAACCAAGATCAAAGTCAGTTCTATTTGCAATGCCTTCAAGCTCCTCTATTCCGTGAGGGAACTTATACATTAAATCTACTGTACCCTTTGAGTAATGAGCCAGCTCATCCTCAGGAACATTGTAAAGTTCTATATTTTTTCTTGCTACTCCCTGACTTTCCCACCAATCTAGCCTTTTTTGTACCCATTTTTCATGCCATTCTTCATCTGTGCCCGGCATAACAAAAAATTCAAGTTCCATTTGTTCAAATTCTCGAACCCTAAAAATAAAATTTCTTGGTGTAATCTCATTTCTAAAAGCTTTTCCAATTTGAGCAATTCCAAATGGAAGTGTATTTGAAGAAGAATCAAGAACATTTTTAAAGTTTGTAAAAATCTGCTGCGCAGTTTCTGGTCTTAAGTAAGCATATGATGATCCATCATCAATAGGCCCAACACTTGTTTTAAACATTAAATTAAAAGGTCTTGGTTCTGTTAAGTCAGAAGAGCCACAACCTGCGCATTTACTATCATCAAGCTGGTCAGACCTCCATCTAGCCTTACATGACCTACAATCTACCATGGGGTCTGAAAAAGTATCTTCATGCCCAGAGTATTTTAAAACTGTTGGATTTGATAATATGGAAGCATCAAGCCCCTCAATATTGTCATTATCATAGACCATTGAAGCCCACCAGGCTTGTTTTAGATTATTCTTAAGCTCTACACCTAGAGGACCATAGTCATACATCCCCTGTAAACCACCGTATATTTCACCAGATTGAAAGATAAAACCTCTTCTTTTACATAAAGAAACAAGATCTTCCATGTTTTTTGCAGTCAATATTTGCTCCTAATTATAAAAAAAGCAACATATGTCTATTTAATAAACTTAAACAATACACAAGTAAAGCTATTTTTTAAATAAAAATCAATTAAGATTATATAACAAACAATACACAAGTAATTAGAATGAAAGCTTTATTTTATATATTTACTGTAATACCAATATCATTAATAAGAAGATTAATAACAATAATATTCTATACAGGCATATACAAGCTTTTAAAGTCATACAAAGTAACCCTAATTAATCTTAATATTGCATACAAAGATAAAAGCCCTAACGAGTTGCAAGTCTTAGCAAAACAAAGCCTTATTGAAACAATAGTAAGTGGATATGAAACTATGTGCTCGTGGAGCAGACCTATTCATAAATCAGGAAAGAATATTTTTAGAGTGGATAATAACTTTTTAATAAATAATTATTTAAGAGAAAACAATGGTCTTGCATTGATAGCTATTCACAATCGAAGTGTTGATATGTTACTAAAATGGATTAATGCAAACACCAAGACAACAACTCTTTATAAAAAAATAAAGATCGAAATATTAGATAGATTTGTTAGAAAACAAAGAGAGGAAAATAATAACGAAGTTTATGAAACAGATATAAATGGAGTAAGAAAAATATTCAAAGCATTCAAACAAAATAAGGTCATATGTATAGCTGCGGACCAGGTGCCCCAAAGAGGAATGGGCGAGTATATAGATCTTTTCGGAATGGAGGCATATACCACAACTTTGGCGCCATCATTGGTGTATAAAACACAAAAACCAGCGGTCTTTTTATGCATGAATTCAAATAAGGAAAATCATCTTATAATAACAATTAAACCTTGTAAAAATAGTATATATAATGAAAGTGAGCACAAACTATCATTAAATAAAAGCATTGAAGAATTGATTAATATTAATCCAATAGATTATTCATGGGAGTACAAAAGATACAGGCGGCAAATTTCAGGAACTGATCCTTATAAAGATGTTTGATTTATTTATCTTTTCCAGAACATTGGTGTAAACAATACCAATAATGTAAATATCTCAAGCCTTCCAAGAATCATTGCAAATGCTAAAATTCCTTTACCAACCGGAGAGACACCTTCATATGTTTGAGCAACCGAACCTAGTCCAGGACCAAGATTATTTAAACAAGCTCCAATAGCAGAAAAAGAAGATTCAAAATCTAATCCTGAAACCACCAAACCAAGTAACAAGATCATAAATGAAATTACATATATTGAGAAAAACCCCCACACTGAAGCAGCAACATCGTTTTCAACATTTTTAGTTCCAATTTTCAAAGATATGACTGCGCTTGGATGAAGCATTTTCTTTAAATTTATATAGGCATAATTAATCATTATTAGAACTCTCCACGACTTAATGCCCCCTCCAACAGATCCCGAGCAAGCCCCTATAAAAGCACCAATAAGCAGCAAAAAACCAATAGACGTATTCCATTGAGATGTATCCCCAACAGTGAAACCAGTAGTTGTAACAATCGACACTGTATGGAATAACAATTCCCTGGTGGTTGCTCCTTCACTAATTGATAGATAATTTATTAACATTGCTGAAGCAAAAATTAGAAGAAGAATTGAGAAAAAAAACCTTAACTCAGGATCATAGAAGTACTTTAGAGGCCTTTTCATATAAAAAGCCGCATAATGCAAGGCAAAACTTAGTGCTGAAAGCAGCATAAAGACCATACAAACAGCCTCAATTAATCCATTATTAAAATGACCTATACTTTGATCGTATGTAGAAAAACCACCTATAGATACTGTGCTCAGACTGTGGGCTATAGCATCAAATGCAGACATACCTGCTAAAAAATAGAAGAAGGCGCACAAAATTGTAAGCACAAGATACAACAACCATAGAGCTTGGGCTGTTTCCTTAATTCTCGGTGTAAGCTTCTGGTCGTTCATAGCCCCTGGGATTTCGGTTTTATAAAGTTGGCCACCCCCAATGCCCAGTAACGGCATAACAGCAATAGCTAAAACTATTAGACCCATACCACCCATCCATTGAAGCAATTGTCTATATAACAACATTGATTCAGGCAGAGACTGAAGATTGGATATTACAGTTGCACCGGTTGTTGTAATTCCAGACATTGCCTCAAAAAAAGCATCCATATAACTCATCCCGCTTAAAACAAAAGGTATAGAACCCGCAACTGAAAGAACTAGCCAAAAAAGGGTGATTATTAGAAACCCATCTTTTTGATTTAAGTCTTCATTATGCTTTCTTGAGATAAGCCAGCCGATAAACCCAATCACAAAAACAATTAAAAAGGTTTTAATAAATATTGTGATAGCTGCATCTTTATATATTAGAGAAACAATAATCGGAAAAATAAAAGAGAAACTAAACAAAATAACCAAAATACTAAAAAGATTTAAAAGAGGCTTGAAATTCATCTTTCTATTTGAAGAGTACCTCTACTTCATTAATTTTGTTTTTATCTGATAAAAATATTATTAAATGATCGTTAAGTGTAAGATCCACACTTGAGCTTGGTACTATTAGCTCGCCATGCCTAATAATTGCCGCTATAACGCAGCCTTCTGGCAAGGGAACGTCTTTAATAGGCTTGCCAAACAAAGGAGAAGTAAACTCGTTAGCATGAACAATGCCCTCAATAGCCTCTGCTCCTAGATTAACTTTTAAAATTACATCTTGGGCAACGTCACTGTCTCTTAAATCTTGCAAAACAGAGGAGACCGTAAGTCTATAAGGAGCAATATAAATATCAATAAATCCAGGCACTAATCCTAGATATGATGGATTATTTAAAATAATCATTGTTTTTTTGGCTCCCATTTTCTTCGCAAGCAGTGAAGACATGACATTTGTCTCATCATCATCAGTTAAAGCACAAAATATATCTATATTTGATATATTTTCACTTTTTAACAATGATTCATCAGTAGCAGAGCCAGATAAGACTATTGTTTTGTCTAACTCTTTTGAAAGTTTCATGCACCTTTCAGGGTTTGAGTCTATTAATTTGACGTTATAGTCTTTTTCAAGGTCTTTAGCCAGAGAAAAACCCACTTTTCCTCCTCCAGCAATCATTATTCTTGAATATTGTTCCTCATGATCTCTAAATTCATCAACTATGGCTCCAATATTTGACTCTGAGGAAATAAAATATATCTCATCATTTTCTTTTATAATTGTGTCACCTGAAGGGATAAAAGGATTTCCTTTTCTATATATTGCTGGGACAAAAGCATCAATATTTGGCATATCTTCTTTAATCCCCTTGAGCTCTCTTCCCACAAGCTTGCCTTTCTTTTTTGCCTTCACTGATACAAGCTTTACTTTGCCATTAGCAAAGCTTTCAATTTGATTAGAGCCAGGGTGATCGATAAGTTCTTTTAAGTGTGATGTGATTTCATCCTCTGGGCTAATTGGAATATCTATAACTCCTTCACCAAAAACACTTAATTGATCAAAATAAACATCATCCCTAAATCTGCAAATAGTTTTTTTAACTTTAAAAACTTTTTTAGCAAGCTGACAGGCAACAATATTTACTTCATCATTTGATGTCACTGCTAACAATGTAGCCTCATTATCTAAGCCAGATTTTTTAAGAGTATTTAGGTGGGAGGCGTGACCTTCAACAGTCATAATGTCTAGCTTGTCTTCTAGGTCTGATAGTTTATTTTTATCTTCATCAACTATACAGACCTCATAGTTAGAATTAGATAAATTTCTAGCAAGGCTGCCGCCAATTCTGCCAGCACCCAAGATTACTATTTTCATAGATGATAAATTAAACCTCTTTTAAATGAATTAAAAGACTTCTTGGTAAATTAAATTAATTTTCAAAGAAATCTTTATACGCATTAAATGCATCTGATGCGCTAATAACATTTTTATTTGGAAACTGTAAGTGAGTGATTACTATCATATAATCATTTGTTTTTACATATATACCATCTTTTGTAAGATTATATTTTTTGCTTGTGTGTTCGTCATTTATTGCATCTTTGATGTACATTCCTTTAATTTTTATGATTATATTTTTATGCTCAAAACTAAGTCCTGGCCATTCATAATATGCCCTATATTTATTAAAAATCTCATTAGCAGATTCTAGAAAATTTATTCTTGAATCTAGTTTATTTATTTTTTTACAATAAGTTGCTGCACCATTATCTTGTTCAGTTAATTGAAATTTATTGTTTTTAATTTCATTTAATAATTTGTTAATTTTTGATCCAGCAAGATTACATAGATCATTCTCAAGTAAAACTTTGTTATGTGTATCATTAATTTTTAATTCAAATTGTTTAATAACTTCTCCCTCATCAAGCCCCTCTGATATTTTCATAAATGTTATTCCAGTTATAGCGTCCCCATTTAACAGAGAGCTTTGTATTGGGGATGCGCCTCTATATTTTGGCAATAATGAGTAGTGAACATTTATTGACATAATATTTGCACAATTTAAAAACCAGTTTGGTAATATTTTTCCATATGCTGCAACAACAAGAAAATCAAAATCAATGCCCAACATTTCTGTTTTAAATTCTTCAGAATTCAGTGACTCTGGTTTGAATGTTTTTATATTTAGCTTGTTGCAAAGCGCGGAAACAGGAGATTCTTCTAATTTTTTACCCCTTTTCTGAGCTTTATCTGCTTTTGTGATAGCGCCAACAATGTTTATATCTTTGTCTTGTGACAATATTTCAAGTATTTTTGCTGATGGTTGGGGCGTTCCCGCAAACAAAATATTCATAAAATCGTTTAAAATACTCTAAATTCGTTAAAAATCGTTTAATTTCTTATTTTTGTAATTTTTTTCTTATTCTATCTCTTTTTATTGGGCTTATGTAGTCAACCATTAATTTTCCTTCTAGATGGTCCATTTCATGCTGAATGCATATTGTTAGCAAACCATTAGGTCTATCGGTATGGGTCTTACCTTCTAAATCTTGCCATGTTAATTCAATTTTATCTGGCCTGATAATTTCCTCGCTAAAACCTGGTATAGACAAACACCCCTCTTCAAATGATGCTAGGGACTCGTTATCTAGTATTTTATATTCTGGATTAATGAATACCCTTGGATCATTTCTTTCTTCGCTAAGATCCATCACAATTAATCTTATATGCCTATCTACTTGAGATGCTGCTAAGCCTATACCATTATCCTCATACATAGTGTACAACATGTCATCTGCAAGTTTTTCTAGACTTTTGTCGAATTTTGTTACTTTTTTTGCAACTGTCCTAAGCCTCGGGTCAGGAAATTTTAAAATTTTTAGTTTTTCTGCCATGAAATTACTATTTTTTTAATCATTTGACCATTATAATCCACTTGTATTATTAACAACTAAAATTTTTAAAAATTATGACTAATTCAACAACTGATGTGGCTATTATAATGGGCTCAGACTCTGATTTACCCATTGTTGAGGCTGTTTTTTCAATATTAGACTCATTTGGTGTAAATTACACAAAAAACGTTATGTCTGCGCATAGAACGCCTCATGAGGTTATGGAATTGATAAAAACCTCTGAAAATAACGGTTGCAAGGTATTTATAGCTGCTGCAGGTATGGCGGCCCATCTTGCTGGCGCTGTTGCTGCTCATTCAACCAGGCCAGTTATAGGCATACCAATAGAGTCAGGGGGCATGGGCGGAATAGATTCTTTATTGTCAACTGCTATGATGCCACCAGGTGTTCCTGTTGCAACTGTTGCTGTTGGTAAAGCTGGGGCTAAAAATAGCGCTATCTTAGCAGTACAAATTCTTGCCACATCAAACACTGATCTAGCTCAGAAGCTTCTTGATTATAAAAGCAATATGAGAGATGAAGTGCTTAAAAAAGACGCAGCTCTAAACTCTTAATTGCAAGTAAAATCACTTGATGTTTTATCCTCTGCTGAATGGCTAGCAGAGGGTAAAATTTTAATTCATCCAACTGAAGGCGTCTGGGGAATAGGTTGTGATGCACTAAATAAATCAAGCTTTCAAAAAGTTTATGATTTAAAAAAAAGACCTAGAAATAAAAGTTTTATTTTGCTTATTAAATCATTTGAAAGTATAAGAAACTATCTAGTGAAACTAGACACCAACGATTTAAAATATATAGAAGATGTTTGGCCTGGACACACTACTTTATTAATTAAATATAACGAAAAATTACCAGAACATTTAAAAAATGAAAGCGGTAAAGTAGCATTAAGAGTAAGTAATCACTATCCTATAAATCTCCTATTTACAGCATTTAATGGCATATTGGTATCTACATCAGCAAATCTTTCAGGCGAACCCAATATTGAAAATATAGATGATATTTTAAGTACTTTTGCTCACAAAGATGTTGCGCATTATGATGATAAATTAGGAAATAATAAGAAGCCATCAAGAATAATTGATTTAGAATCAAGAACGATTATTAGAGATTAGTATGATTAAAAATTTAGAACAAAATTTTCTTAATTCTCATGAAAGTATAATCAACGCTTTTAGAGATTTAGAGACATCAAAAAATGCTTCTGTAAATTATGATAAGTGGAAAAGGCCAGAAGGTGGTGGTGGAAAAACTTTTGTAATAGGTGGCGGAAATTTTTTCGATAATTGTGCTGTAAACTTTTCATCAATAAGGGGAAAGAACTTGCCAAAAGCTGCACTTGGTAATTCAATAATTAAATCTGCAAATAATGGTTATCAAGCAATGGGTGTCTCAGTAATATCCCACCCAAAAAACCCCCATGTTCCAACTAGCCATATGAATATTAGACTTTTTTGCATTTTAGATAAGAAAAATGAGATTAAAGAGTGGTGGTGCGGGGGCGGTTACGATCTCACACCATATATTCCATATAAAAATGACTATAAAGGATGGCATAAAGAGGCAAAAACCCTTTTAGACTCATATAATAGGAATTTTTATAAGAAATTTTCAAAAAACTGCAACGATTACTTTTTTATACCACATAGAAACGAAAGAAGAGGAATTGGAGGACTGTTTTTTGATAACTTATCTAAAATGAGTATTGAAAAATCTTTAGTATTTCTCTCAGATATTGCAAATCAATACAAAGAATCATATTTATCAATTGTTAACTTGCGAAAAAAAACAAAGTTCAGTTCTGACGAGAAAAATTTCCAATTATATAGAAGAGGAAGATATGCTGAATTTAATTTAGTTTGTGATAGAGGAACCGCATTTGGCCTTCAGTCTAACGGGAGAATTGAATCCATTTTGGCCTCTTTACCAAGTGATGTTAAGTGGTCTTATGCCAAAACCAAAGAGTATGTAAAAATGGAAAAAAACTTGCTCAAATATATCAACAAAGATTGGAATGTCTAAAAAATATAAATTAGGAGTTATTGGAAATCCGATTGAGCACTCATTATCACCTTTTATTCATTCAAGATTTGCAAGAAATGAAAATATAAACATAGACTATCAGGCATATAAGGTTGAAGAAATTAACTTTAGTAATTTTATAAAGGAATTTTTTTCTGATAACTCAGCTAAGGGTTTGAATGTAACCCTTCCTTTTAAAAGCTTAGCCGCTGGTCTTGACGGAATTATTTCAGAAGAGGCCAGTTTTATTAATGCTGTTAATACAATAACACTTGTAGATAAAAAAATTAGACTAGCATCAACAGATGGCGAGGGCTTTATGAATGATTTAAGATCAAAAAATATTGATCTAGCTAATAAAAATATTTTAATACTTGGAGCAGGGGCCGCTGTCGAGAGTATTTTATTTACGCTATATAATAATAAACCCAAGAACATATCTATTCTTAACAGGACGCAAGACAAAGCAGAAAAAATTTGTCTTAAGTATGACGACAAAAGAAAAGTTAATACAAAAATTCTAGACGGCGATTATGATTTAGTTATAAACGGAAGCTCAGCGGGGCTTACAGGCGCATTCTTGCCACCAAAAGAAATTAAAATTACGAGCAAAACTATTTTCTATGATTTAAATTATTCATTGGGCGATACTCCATTTTGTGAATGGGCCATAGAAAATTCAAACCTTGTTTATGACGGCATGGGTATGCTAGCTCACCAAGCTGCATTATCTTTTGATATTTGGTTTGGTGTTTGTCCAAACATTGATACCGTAATAGATGATCTCAAAAGTCTTAAACAATGAAGAAATTAATCCAATTTATAGCAGGAGCAAAATGTCCAACATGTAATGCAATTGATACTATTGCAATTAATGCTGATAACGACATTATTTACTGTGTAAAGTGCGACTTTAAAGAGTCAAGACCAAAAATAGATGATGTTAAAAAACAATCAATTAATGTCATAAATATACAGGATTATAAACACCCAAAAAGCTAGTAAAAAAGACCACAAAAAGATATTATATGCACCGAATTTGCTAGCTATATTTTTGTTTTAAATATATAAATACTTTATAATTATATATAAATAAATTTTATTTTGTTCAGCACGTACATAGGATAAAAAAATGTCTTTCAAAAAATTAGATAATCTTAAGAAAAGAGCTCTTTCTTTATTATTTCTTTTCGCAATTCCATCTAAAGCTGATTGGTTTGCTCTGAATATGACCAGAGGTGTTACTGACATCAGCAATGAGGTATTTGAGTTGCATATGCTGATATTCTGGATATGCGTTGTTATTGGAGTCCTTGTATTTAGTGTGATGTTTTATTCAATGTATGCGCATACAAAGAAAAAAAATCCTGTAGCAGCAAAATTTCATGAAAATCACAAAGTTGAAATAGCATGGACAATAATCCCATTTTTAATTCTTATTGCTATGGCTGTTCCTGCATCAAAGACTTTGGTAAAAATTTATGACGATGAGGCTGGAGATGTAAATATTCAAGTTACTGGCTATCAATGGAAGTGGCAGTATAACTATCTCGAAGACGATATAAGTTTTTTCTCAAACCTTTCCACCGATATGGATGAGATAAATAATCTTGTACCAAAAGGTGAGCACTACTTGCAAGAGGTGGACGAAATGGTAGTCATACCAGCTGGTAAGAAAGTTAGATTTTTAATTACTGCAAATGATGTAATTCATTCTTGGTGGATGCCGGCTTTTGCAATTAAGCAAGATGCTATTCCTGGGTTTGTAAATACTGCTTGGACAAAAGTTGATAAGCCTGGAGTATATAGAGGTAAGTGTACTGAGTTATGTGGAAAGAACCATGGGTTTATGCCTATTGTAGTTAAGGTGGTCGAACAAGAGGAATACAACCAGTGGGTGGATGAAAAAAAACAGGCAGCAATTAAGATGGCCGAGCTAACAACCAAAGACTGGACAGCACAAGAATTAGTTGAAAGAGGTGAAAGTGTATATGCAGTTAACTGTGTTGCATGTCACCAGACCAACGGTCAGGGTATTCCAGGTATATTTCCTGCTTTGGCTGGAAGCGATATTGTTATGAACAATAAAGATAAAAACATTGAGATATTAATGGAAGGTGTTCAGGGAGCAGCGATGAATTCATTCAGCTACTTGTCTGAAGTCGAATTAGCAGCTGTAATAACATACACTCGCCAGTCATGGGGCAATGCAGAAAATGGAGACGGCGAAATAGTAGTTCCAAAAGATATCGTAGATTATAAAAAACCAAAGATTTAATATTAAAGAGAGAAAGATAATATGAGCGCAGTAATAGAAAATCATCATGACGATCATCATCATGGTCCTGCCAAGGGTTTGACCAGATGGCTATATACAACTAACCATAAAGATATTGGTACATTATATCTGTGGTTTAGTTTTGCCATGTTCTTGATTGGTGGAGCAATGGCTTTGGTCATAAGAGCTGAATTGTTTCAGCCAGGCATGCAAATAGTTGAGCCAGAATTCTATAACCAAATGATAACGCTGCATGGATTGATAATGATTTTTGGTGGCGTCATGCCAGCCTTTGTTGGTTTAGCAAACTGGTTAGTCCCAATGATGATTGGTGCCCCTGATATGGCCCTACCAAGAATGAATAATCTCAGTTTTTGGATACTACCTTTTGCTTTCTTTATTTTATTGTCATCCTTATTTATGGAGGGTGGAGCACCTAACTTTGGTTGGACATTCTATGCACCACTATCAACAACTTATGCGCCTCCTAGCGTAACGTTCTTCATATTTTCAGTTCATATAATGGGAGCGTCATCAATTATGGGTGCTATTAATGTTGTAGTGACTATTATGAATATGAGAGCTCCAGGCGTAACTTTAATGAAAATGCCATTATTTGTTTGGTCGTGGCTCATTACAGCCTATCTTTTAATAGCAGTCATGCCGGTGCTGGCTGGCGCAGTGACAATGATGTTAATGGATATTCATTTCGGAACCAGTTTTTTTAATGCAGCCGGCGGCGGAGACCCTGTTTTGTTTCAGCATATTTTCTGGTTCTTTGGTCACCCAGAGGTATATATTATGATTCTGCCCGCCTTTGGAATTGTTTCTCATATAATTGAAACTTTTTCTAGGAAGCAGCTTTTTGGATATTCATCTATGGTATGGGCGATGCTATCCATTGCAATATTATCTTTTGTTGTTTGGGCTCACCATATGTTTACCGTTGGTTTGCCTCTAGCAGCAGAGTTATTTTTCATGTGGGCAACAATGTTAATTGCTGTTCCAACTGGAGTTAAAGTTTTTAACTGGGTTGCAACTATGTTTAGGGGCTCACTTACATTTGAAACCCCCATGCTTTTTGCTATAGCATTTGTTGTTTTATTTACGATAGGCGGCCTATCGGGTTTAATGCTTGCAATAGTGCCAGCTGACTTTCAGTATCATGATACTTATTTTGTTGTTGCTCACTTTCATTATGTATTAGTGCCTGGAGCTATTTTTTCAATAATGGCTGCTGTGTATTACTGGATACCAAAATGGTGTGGCAACATGTACGATGAAAGATTAGGAAAGCTTCACTTTTGGTTATCTTTTATTGGCGTGAATGTAACATTCTTTCCACAGCACTTTATTGGGCTAGCAGGAATGCCTAGAAGATATCCAGATTATGCATTGCAATTTGCAGACTGGAACATGGTTTCTTCTGTTGGAGCTTTCTTGTTTGGAGTTTCTCAAATTTTGTTCTTATTTATAGTTGTTAAGACTGTAATGGGTGGTAAAAAAGCAACCGATCAAGTCTGGGAAGGTGCAAGAGGTCTTGAATGGACTGTTGCCTCACCCGCGCCATATCATACATTTACAACTCCGCCAAAGGTTGATTAATGAATCCTGAGGCTAAGAAAACATTAAGGCGACTGGTTATTGCTGTACCGCTGATGTTTGCATTTGGCTTCGCCCTGGTGCCTTTATATAACGTATTTTGTGAGGTTACTGGAATTAATGGAAAGGTTTTTCAAACAGATAATGCAGAAAAACTGCTTATTGAAGACGGAAGACCTCTAGGACTTCAGTTCATCTCTACTAATAATGAAAATATGCCATGGACATTCAAACCCTCTGAAGATGTCATGACCATTTCCACAGGAAAATACTATACAGCTACTTTTTATGTAAAAAACACTACAAATAAAACAATGACTGCTCAAGCAGTTCCAAGTGTTGCGCCATCAAATGCTGCAGCTCATCTAAAGAAATTAGAGTGTTTTTGTTTTGAGCAACAAGAGCTGAAGCCGGGTGAAGATGCATTGCTTCCAGTTAGATTGTTAGTGTCAGACGAACTACCCAAAAATATTGAAAACATAATCTTATCTTATACAATTTTTGATGTTACGGAATATGATGATGAGGCAGTTGCCCAGCACGACCATGACGTACATCATGAAATGGAGCATTAAAAAATGAGCGCACAAACTTATTACGTACCTGAGCAAAGTAGATTCCCTATTTTCATGGCAGTATCTTTATTTTTGTTGGTAATGGGTGCCAGTAGCACAATTAATAATCTTGATAATCCTGAGAGTAATTCAGTTTATATCTTATATGCAGGATTTGCCTCATTATTCACGACACTATTTTTCTGGTTTCGACAAGTCATTAAAGAGCACTTAGCTGGCCTAGACAGCAATCAATTAAAAACATCTTATGTTTACGGTATGGCATGGTTTATTTTTTCAGAGGTGATGTTTTTTGCTGCTTTTTTTGGAGCATTGTTTTATGTAAGAAGTTTTGCAGTTCCATGGTTAAGTGGCGAGGGTGAAAATGGAGTTGGTATTTCTGCAATTGGTTTGTGGGAAGGTTTTGAATCAACATGGCCTGTAATGACAACACCAGACAAAGGCGCAGAATATGCTTTAGCAGAAAAAAGTATGGCTTGGCCAGGCTGGGGTCATGCGTTAGAGTGGCTGCCACTTTGGAATACTATAGTCTTACTAAGCTCAAGCGTGACTGTTCATTTTGCACACTTAGGCCTAAAAAATGGCAATAGGAAAAAGTTTAATATTTTCTTGGGAATAACAGTTGGCTTAGCTTTAATATTTGTTGGTCTTCAGGCTGCAGAGTATTACGAAGCTTATGCGCATTATGGCCTTACATTAAATTCAGGTATTTATGGATCAACATTTTTTATGTTGACCGGTTTCCATGGTTTTCACGTAATGATGGGTGGTTTTATGCTTGCTGTTATGTTGGCTAGGTCAGTTTTTGCTGGTCATTTTGAAGATCACGACCATTTTGGTTTTGAAGCGGCTTCATGGTACTGGCATTTTGTTGATGTGGTCTGGGTAATGTTATTCTTGTTTGTTTATATACTTTAACAATTAAGATTCATCCCAGGGAACGGAATTGCCTAATTCACCAGTGATTAAACCTATAGTTACAAGAGCAACTAGAATGACAGCTAAAGTAACTCGAAAACCTAAGCTATAGACTGTTCTTTTGCTATCAGGCTTGCCTTGGTCAACTATTAAGAAATAAAGACCGCTGCCAAGTGATACCATTATTAAGAAGACATCTATGTAAATTAAGGTTTTAATCATTGAGTCATTTTAAAGCAATTGTTAGATTAATATATGAGATTTAAGAAATTTAACCCAGGAAAAAAAATAACAATCTTTTTTATTTTTTTTGCTACAACCTTTTTTCTTCTTGGCATATGGCAAGTTGAAAGAGGTAATGATAAATCTAAAATAATAGAAGCATTTAATAACAACATTAAAAAAAATCCATCACCTTTATCAGAAGAGTCTTCAAAATGGGACAGAGTATCTGTTAAAGGGTTCTGGAAAGGCTCAAAGCAAATATTAATTGATAATGTCATTAACTCTGGCGTTGCCGGATACAAGGTGCTAACCCCATTAAAAATTAATGGAACAGAAATATTTATACTGGTTGATCGTGGATGGATTTCTCAAGGCGAGTCAAGGAATGTTCTACCAAACATTGAAATCCAAAATGAATATGCAGAAGTTAATGGAATATTAGAAGACCCTGAGCTTGGTTTTGTTTTGTCTGAAAATTTAGTAACCAGTAATTGGCCCAAGGTTTCACAGACAAAAAACCTTGAAGTTTTAAATAAAGAGTTCGAAGAGCAAATGGCCCCATATATTTTGGTTGCAGATCCTACTTTAAAAAGTAGTCTTGCTTACATGAAGATTGTGCCAACGAATATGACTGCCGAAAAACATTTTGGATATGCCATTCAATGGTTCACAATGTTCATTGCTATATGTTTAATGTATTTGTGGATAGGGTTTAAAAAAAATGAAGAATAAAATATTTTTAGCATTCTTATTGTTAACACCAATCTTGGTAGTTACATTTTCATCTATTTATTTTACTTTGGGCTTTTCTCCTGAAGGAACAAAAAATAATGGTGTTTTCTTTAAAAGCTATTTTAATTTTGAGCAGTTTAATAATGTAAAAAATGAGAAGCTTATTGAGTTCGAAGATGGAAAGTGGGTTATGAGTGTTTATATAACTGATATTTCTAAGTCAAAAGAATCATTATATTTAATGAGGCAGCTTAACGTAGCTCTTAATAGAGATATTTATAGAGTCAAAAGGGTTGCCTTCTTCTCAAACTCTCGGCTAAAAAGTGAAATAGATAACTTAATCTTAGATTATCCAAGAACAGAGCTGGTTAACGATAAAAATGGTGTTTTAATAAATGTGCTTCAAAAAAATTCAACCCTAGACATGTTTCAAGAAAACCCAATATTTATTATTGATCCTTATGGGAGGGCGGTTATGTACTTCAATCCTGGCACTGACCCAAAAAAAATTCTTAAAGACTTAAAGGTACTAATCTGATGAATAATATAAAAAACTTATCACTCTTTGGAGTATGTCTGGCTTTTGTAGTTATCGCTTTGGGTGCTTGGACCAGGCTTGTAGATGCTGGACTTGGTTGTCCAGATTGGCCTGGATGTTATGGCTTTGTTGTTTTTCCAACCAATGAGGCAGAAATAGCTTTAGCTGAGAGCAGATACCCTATGTTCCCCTATGACATAAATAAAGCAATTCCTGAAGTGGTTCACAGATACTTTGCAGCTGCATTGGGTTTTTTAGCAATAATCATGGTTTATTATTCTTTTAAGCAGAATGAAAATAAAAATATAAGACGATGGACAGTAGGACTCCTAATTTTTATTTGTCTTCAGGGTCTTTTTGGTTATTTAACAGTAAGCTTACTATTATTGCCGCTAATAGTTACTGGACATTTGTTTGGAGGGTTCACAACCCTAACTTTGTTTTTTCTTATCTTTTTAATGTCAGGTAGATTTAGCATTCTTGAGAAAATGAAAATACCAAAATTAAAAACAATCGCACTAATTGCTCTTGTAGTTTTAATTTTCCAAATTTTTTTAGGTGTTTGGACAAGCACAAATTACGCATCCTTAGCCTGTGCTGACTTTCCAACTTGTCAGGGAAGTTATATGCCAGAAATGGATTTTAAAAATGGATTTAATCTCAATCAAGAAGTTGGCCCCAATTATCTATACGGACTATTGGATAATCCATCAAGGGTTGCAATCCATTACTCTCATAGAGTGTCTGCAATATTGGTAACCATAGTTTTTTTAGTTCTTATATCAAAGCTTTGGTTCTCTAATGCTGCACCTTTGGCTTCTACGCTTGGAGTCCTTTTATTAACACAGATAAGCCTTGGGATTATTAATGTTGTATATGTGCTTCCTTTATATGTGGCTATTGCCCATAACCTAGTTGCAGCTCTATTACTTTTAACAGTATTCGCAGTAAATTATCTTGCCTGGAAAAAATGAGACTTCTAAAAAGTTACTATTTATTATGTAAACCAAATGTGGTCTATATGATGCTGATATGTGCATTGGTTGGAATGTTGCTTGCAGAAGAATCGGTTAGCTCTATTTCAAGAATTGTCATTGCATTGATTGGCATTGCTTTTTGTTCAGGTTCTGCGGCTTCTATAAATCAGGTTATTGATAGAAAAGCTGATGCCTCAATGACAAGAACTGACCAAAGACCAATTCCTCAGGGTGAGCTAAGCGCCGTTCATGCATCAACTTTTGCTTTAGTCATTGGTTTGATAGGAGCCCTAATTTTATATTTCTTTATAAACACCTTAACAATGATTTTAACCCTAGCGTCTCTAATAGGGTACGCTTTTATATATACCGTATATCTTAAAAGGGCCACTCCACAGAATATTGTAATTGGTGGTTTGGCTGGAGCAGCGCCGCCATTATTGGGATGGGCTTCTATATCTAATACTGTTGATCCATATGCTCTTTTATTAGTTTTAATTATTTTTGTATGGACGCCTCCTCACTTTTGGGCCTTGGCCATTTATAGGAAAGATGAATATGCCAAAGAGTCTATTCCAATGCTTCCAGTAACACATGGCGTTGCTTTTACAAAGCTGCAGATTGTTTTATATACAATTATCCTATTTATAGTTAGCGTTCTACCTTACATAGTATTGATGTCTGGTTGGATTTATTTATTTTCAGCTATAACATTAAGCTCTTTGTTTATGTATTACTCGATTAAGCTTTATTATTGTGATGATAATGCCTTTGCCATGAAGACATTTAACTTCTCTATATATTATATTTTCTTAATATTTGTTGCTTTGCTTTTAGATCATTTTTTAATTTAATGAAGCCCGTTAGTAAAAATTTAATCATCATAGTAATTTTTATAGTTACCGTATTAGGCTTATTTATAAATAAACTAACAACACCCAGGACCTTGTCTAATGATGAGCTTCTGGTTAATGGATTATTTTTATTTGATCAACCTAAAGATATATCAGATTTTGAATTTTACTCTTCTGATCAAGCCTCTTTCACCAAATCAGACCTCATCGGTAATTGGACTTTAATGTATTTTGGTTTTACCAATTGCCCCGATGAGTGTCCTACCACTATGTACCAACTTTCAAAACTTATTAAGATACTTCGAGAGAAAAATTTTGATTTAAATAACAAGCAATGGGTCTTAGTTTCTATTGATCCAGAGCGCGATACACCAGAGATGATTGATAAATATGCCAAAGGTTTTGATCAAGACTTTCTTGGTGTCTCGAACGCTCGACCCATGTTGCTTAGTTTAGCAACTCAGCTATCAGTTAATAATGTTATGCCCAACCATGCAAACCACATGGACCACTCTCATTTAGACAATCATGTAAATAATATTATTTTATTGAACCCCAAAGGTCAGTTTGCTGGAATCTTTAGGCCTCCCTTTGAAGTCTCAAGGCTGTCACTAACATATCAGTCAGTTACTCAAAATTAATTACTACTTTTCCTTTAGCTTTTCTATTCATTAAGTGCGCTATTGCATCTGCTGAGGTATCGAGACTAAATTTATCTGATGGTGCTGGATTAATTTTGCCATCCTCATACATTTTAAATAACTCAGTGAAGTTTTTTTGATTCTCTTCTGGAAACATTCCAGCCCACGCTCCCCAAAAAACTCCAACTATTTGGCATCCTTTAAGAAGGGTTAAATTTAGAGGCATTTTTGGAATTTGATCAGCTCCCGCGGCAAAACCTATTACAAGATACCTACCTTCCCAGGCAATTGATCTTAAACAGGGCTCGGCATATGTTCCACCTACTGGATCATAGATAACATTTGGGCCCATGCCTCCAGTCAACTCTTTAATTTTATTAGATAGTTCTTTTTGTTGATCTCTATCAAGGTTTCCTGATGGATATATAAAGCCTTCATCAGCACCATTTTCTATACATATATCAATCTTTTCTTGTGTTGAGGCAGCAGCGATAACTTTTGCCCCCATTGCTTTACCAAGCTGTACGGTTGCTAGGCCAACACCACCAGAAGCACCCAGAACTAATAATGTTTCACCGGCTTTTAGATTTGCCCTTTGCTTTAAAGCATAAATTGAGGTTCCATAGGTTACAGAGAGAGCAGCCGCTATCTCAAAATCCATTTTTTCAGGTATTAGTCTTACATTGCTTTTGTGAGCCAATATCTTTTCGCATATTCCTCCAACTCCAGTTGCTGCAAAGACCTTATCTCCCACTGAAAATCCTTCAACCCCAGCTCCAACTTCTGATACGATACCAGCAGATTCTCCTCCTGGAATAAATGGCATAGGCGGTTGAAATTGATATAGTCCTTGAATCATCAAAACGTCCGGAAAATTTACACTAGCTGATTTAACATCTATGATTAAATGTTCATCTGCAATAATAGGGTCATCCACTTCGGTAACTATTAGTTTTTCTGGACCACCAAGTTCGACGCACTGTAAAGCTTTCATATTTACCCCTATTTATATTTTTGAATTATAAGAGTCTATAAACTCTTCAAAACCAATTTCTTGCAATTGATTAATTCTATCAAACTCTTTTAGTGAATCACTAGCTTCTTTTTCGCACACTTCAAGATCAATATTTGTAAAAGTATTAATCGCCTTAACATTTTCTATAGCTTTAATAATTCCAGCTTCATGAAATGAATCATTCTTATCAAATTTATTTTTATAAACATCACCTAAATTAATTGCTTCAACATATAACTCATCACTTAATTCATCTGCAATAAATTTAAGCTCTTCTATTAATTCATTTCTTGCTGAAGAGATTGCAACCTCTTCTCCCTTAAACCACACTTTTGCATCAGCGCTTTTTCCTGCTTTGATTATATTTTTATCTTGTTCATCAATTTTATTTTTTTCTTCATTATCCATTTGTGGGCTTGGTGTGATAAGACAATAAATAAGTAAGAGGTCTAATATTCTTATTTGTTTTTTTGATATACCCACTGGCTGATGCGGATTTAAATCTATACCTCTAACTTCTACATACTGTATCCCTTGATTTTTAAGTAATTGGTATGGTCTTTCCCCACTTTTGCCCGCTCTTTTTGGTCTTATGCAATCATATAGCTCATTCTCAATTTGGAGGATACCGCTAGATATTTGATGATATTCATTATCTTTGCCTTTTAATCCATATTTATTAAATTCAGGGTACGGATTAATAATCGCTTTTTTTATCTCCGATAGAAAAGTTTCCAAGTCATTGTATTTAAAAGAAAGATTTTTTTGAGCGCTACTTTGATAACCAATATCACTCATTCTTAATGATGTTGCATGGGGTTTATAGAGGTCTGAGTTATTTAATTCTTCTAAGTCATGCTCTCTGCCAGAAACAAAAGACTTATCTATCAAGGACGAGTTTCCAAATTCTATTAATACAAACCAGAATAGCCTTTTAAAGTTTCTAATTAGATTCAGATATGCATCATCTCTATCTTTCTGATTTTTATAACCTAGTTTTTCTAAAGATTCTTTTGATATTGAAAAGTTATAGTGAATGCCAGCAACACATTGCATTGTCTTACCATATCTAATTGCAAGACCTTTTCTATAGACGTGCTTAAGCTTGCCCATGTTTGTATCACCATATGTCGCAATTTTTATACTCGATTCATTTAATATTTTTGGCGGCATTGAAAAAGGCCATAACATTTCTTCGTCTTCTAAGTTTTGATTAATGAAAAAATGGAGTGTTTCTAATTTTTTATATAAATCATCAATATTTTCATAAACTGGAGTAACCATCTCAATTAGAGATTCTGCAAAATCTGTTGTTATTGATGGGTTTGTATATGATGATCCAAGACCTATTGGATGGCTGTTTTTTGAAATAAACCCATCTTTAGTTATTCTAAGGGACTCTTTCTCAATGCCTCTTCCAATAATGAGATTTGAAAAAAAAGATTTTTTTTTAAGATTTTCTAATAAAGTGTGGAAGTCCACAGTTATCTCTAAAGTTTAGGTCCTGCAGAGATAATATCATGACCAACATCAAATTTTTCAAAGTTATTTTGGAATTTTATAACTAGTTCTTCTAAGTATTTATTATAGTTTTTTGGATCATCCCATGTTTCAATTGGATTTAGGAGTTTAGAGTCAACACCATCTACAACTATAGGAACATTAAGGTTAAGTCCAGTTATATGCTGAGTTTTAACATCATCTAGTTCTCCATTTTGAATAGCATTAACAATTCGCCTAGTAGTTGGAATAGAAAACCTGGAACCTGTGCCATATGGTCCGCCAGTCCACCCAGTGTTAACTAGAAATACTTTAGAATTAAAGGCTTCTATTCTCTTCATTAATAAGTCTGCATATACACCTGCGGGCCTTGGAAAAAAGGGCGCTCCAAAACAGGTTGAGAAAGTTGACTCAATCTCTGATCCTGATCCTATTTCTGTTGACCCAACCTTAGCTGTATAACCACTAAGAAAATGATATGCGGCTGCCTCTTTTGAGAGTATAGAGACGGGAGGAATCAAACCGGTAAGATCACAGGTTAAGAATATGACTGTTTTAGGCTCACCAGCTGAATTTTCTTCCACAGCATCATCAATATGAGATCTTGGATAACAGCATCTTCCATTTTCTGACAGGGAGGTGTTGTAATAATCTGGACTATTATTGCCATCTAAAAATACGTTTTCAATAACACTTCCCTCTTTAATAGCCTTAAAAATAACTGGTTCGTTTTCTTCTGAAAGATTTATCGTTTTTGCATAACAGCCACCTTCAAAATTGAAAACTGAACCCTCGCCCCAACCATGCTCATCATCTCCAATCAATGAGCATGTTGGGTCTGCAGATAGTGTTGTTTTTCCAGTTCCAGATAAGCCAAAAAATAATGCAACATTACCCTCAGCATTTACATTTGCAGAACAGTGCATTGGAAGAACATTTTTTTCGGGGAGTAAAAAATTTTGAGCAGAAAACATGGATTTTTTAAGTTCGCCTGCATATTTCATTCCTGCTAGAAGAACTTTTCTTTGGGCAAAATTTATTATTACGCAGGCTTCTGAATTTGTGCCATCTTCTTCTGGAATACACTCATAATCAGCAGCGCTTAATATTTCCCATTCTTGTTTTTTTGCATGGTTATAGTCTTTTGGCACAACAAAGATCAATCTTGCAAAAAGTCCATGCCATGCTTTTTCAGTCGTTACTTTTATTGGCAGATAATGTTCATCGTGCGAACCCACATGCAGATTAGATGAATACGTTTTTTTCTTAGCTAAGTATTGAGATACCTTATCCCAGAGAACATCAAATTTATTTGAATCAAAAGGTCTATTAATCTCACCCCAATCTATTAAATCTGAAGTTGTTGGCTCTTTAACAATAAATCTATCATTTGGACTTCTGCCAGTTCTTAAACCTGTGTTGGTAGAAAAAGCTCCGTTACTAGCAATAATGCCTTCATTGTTTGCGATAGCAGCATTAATAAGCTCATCATTGCTTAGTTCAAATGAATTGGCGCTTTCTATATTGCTCATAAGTTTATTATATATATTTGTAAAATATTTACATATTTGTAGTAAATTTAATATCAAGCCTTTACAAGAGTCAAACAAACCTCAAAACCCTTGATTTTAAAGGCTTTTATTAATAAATAGTTTGTAGTTTTATTACAAAATAGAATGCTCTAGCTTTTAAAAACCTTTAAGATAGAGGTAATTAGGAAAACAGAAAAGAATATAAAACCCCATTCTGCAAAATTAAAAATAAATTCCCAGTTTACCGCAGCACATGCCGGTCCGCCTTTATATGCATTTGCTATGCCACCAAAAAAACCAAAATAATCAATTTGAGCATTTAGAGGCATGCCACATCCTCCAGATAAATTTCCAATTTCTTCAGGACTTAGGTTTTGGAGATATATCTGTTTGCCTGTTATAGCTATTCCGGCAATAGAGCCAAAAAATATTAATATTCTGTGAACAATAAGGAATCTTTTCATAATGACTCCCATAAAAGATACCAATGCAATAAAGCCAAAAACATAACGAGTCATTATGCACATTGGACAAGCTTGCAAACCCAAAACATAATCCATCAATATAGCTAATAAAATAATTAGAGAAGCACCCAAACAAGAGGCTATTTCAAAATAGTTTTGATAAACTGATTTAATAAAGCTAACTAGTTTTTTAAACATATAATTTATTTGTATTTCACTAGTATAAAAAAATAATACAAGAAAAGCAGAATTTAAATGAAAGATAGAATTTTTATAATTGATGGTTCTTCCTACTTGTATAGGGCATATCATGCTATGCCACCCTTAAGCACCTCTAAAGGCCAACCAACGGGTGCTATTAAAGGTGTAACAAATATGCTTATGAATTTAAAAAAAGATAGCGAAGGCTCTCCTATTGTTGTTGTTTTTGATGCTAAAGGAAAAACCTTTAGAAATAAAATTTATAGCGAATACAAAGCAAACAGGCCACCAATGCCAGATGATCTAAGAGAACAACTAGAACCGCTGAAAAATATCTGTAAAGCAATAGGCTTTCCCTTGATTGAAATAGCTGGCGTTGAGGCAGACGATGTAATAGCAACTATAGTAAAGCTAGCAAAAGAAAAAAAATTTAAAGCAGTAGTCTCATCGCTAGATAAAGATTTGATGCAGCTAGTTCAAGATCCAAATACAACAATAATGAATACTATGACTCATCAAATTTTCGATGAAAAAAAAGTCTTTGAAAAATTTGGTGTAAAACCCAATCAAATAAGGGATATGCTAGCCCTTGTTGGTGATAGTTCTGACAATATTCCTGGAGTTCCAAAGGTTGGACAAAAAACAGCCGCAAAATGGTTAAATGAGTTTGATAATCTTGAGGGTATTATTGCAAATGCAGAATCTATTAAAGGTGTTGTTGGTGAAAACCTTCGCAATTCTTTAGCTGAGCTTGATAGAAACGTTGACTTGGTTTCACTTAGAGACGATGTAGATATAGAAACTGATTTTAAAGATCTCTTAGAGTTTAATGGTGACCAAGAAAAACTAGATAAAATCTTTTCAGATCTAGAATTTAAAAAACCAGCAGATAATTCATCACAAAAGGTTGATTCTAAAAAAGATAACCTAAAAGAGAAAAAAAATAACTATCAAACGGTTTTAACAAAGAAGGAGCTAAATGACTGGGCAGATAAGATCGACGCTTGCAAGGTCTTTGCTATTGATACAGAAACAGATTCGCTTGATACGATTACTGCAAACCTAGTTGGGATTTCTCTTTCTGTTGATGAGGGTTCTGGATGTTATATTCCTATTGGCCACAATTATGAAAACTGTCCAAATCAGCCAAGCTTAAAGTTAGTTCAGGATTCTATAGGAAAGGTCATAGAAAAGAATAAAGAAAAAGCAGTAGGACAGAATTTAAAATTTGATATTCCGATTTTATCTAGGCATGGAATTCATCTAGATAAATTTCATGCAGACACTATGCTTATGTCATATGTTTTAAATAGCACGGCCACAAGACATGGAATGGATAAACTTGCTTCCTACTATCTGGACTATGAAACAATAAAATTTAGTGATGTTGCTGGCACCGCATCAAAGCAGATTAGTTTTTCTGAAGTAGATATTGCTGTAGCTACAAACTATGCAGCAGAAGATGCTGATATAACACTTAGATTGTTTAATAAGCTTAGCAGTCTGCTTAAAGGCAAAAAAGGACAGATAAAATTACTTCAAGAAATTGAATATCCACTTGTTCATGTTTTGGCAGCAGTTGAACAAAATGGTGCTAAGATTGATAAAAATAAACTTGCAGCTCATTCACAAGAACTATCTGAAAAAATATCAGAGTTAACTTCACAAGCTTTTGCTATAGCTGGTGAAGAATTTAATCTAGATTCCCCAAAACAACTATTAGAAATTTTATACGATAAACTTCAATTGCCGGTGCTTAAAAAAACCCCAAAAGGGCAACCTTCTACTAATGAAGAAACTCTGCAAAGGCTATCTGAAGAATATGATTTGCCAAAAATTATTCTTCAATATAGAACTCTAGCAAAATTAAAATCAACTTATACAGATAGTCTAATTAAGATTGAGAATCCTAAAACAAAAAGAATCCATACCTCATATCAACAGGCAATTACTTCAACAGGAAGACTTTCATCAACAGAACCAAATTTACAAAATATACCTATTAAGACGGCAGAAGGAAGAAGAATAAGAGAAGCCTTCGTTCCTGAAAAAGGAAATGTTTTGATATCTGCAGATTATTCTCAAATTGAATTAAGAATAATGGCTCATCTCTCAAAAGACAAAAATCTTACTAATGCTTTTAATGCTGGCCTTGATGTTCATTCAGCAACAGCAGCCGAGGTATTTGACGTTAGCTTAGAAAGCGTAACTGAGGATCAAAGAAGAAGCGCAAAAGCTATAAATTTTGGACTTATGTATGGGATGTCAGCTTTTGGTCTTACGCGTCAGTTAGATATACCAAGAGCTGAGGCACAAAAATACTTAGATACTTATTTTGAAAGATATACAGGCGTAAAAGATTATATGGCAAATACTAAGGCACAAGCTAAAGAAGATATGTATGTTGAGACTTTAATGGGAAGGCGTTTATATTTAAACGAAATTAATGCAGCAAACGGCTTAAGAAGGCAAGCTGCTGAGAGGGCGGCTATTAATGCTCCGCTTCAAGGATCGGCTGCAGATATTATTAAAAAGGCTATGATTGATATAAATGGATTTCTTAAAAAAGAAATACCAGAAACCAAAATGATTATGCAGGTTCACGACGAACTTATTTTTGAAACACCTGAAAAAAGTGCAGATGATGTTTTAAATTTGATGAAGAATATGATGGAAGCTGCTGTAAAGCTTGATATTCCTCTCATAGCTGATGCGGCGATTGGAAAAAATTGGAATGAAGCACATTAAATTATTAAGTACATTTCTGATTATTTATCAGTCAAATGAGCCCGTCCATTTGGTTGGAGTGTAATTTAATTCTTCTTTAAGCAAGATTTTGATGCCATGCATCTCTCTTAAATCAGATATCTTCATATCTAGAAATTCTTCAGGCATCTTAAATGGCCACTTTTTTTTCATTTTAAAAGCCTTTACAAAAGCCTTTCTTTTGACTGCAATATTGTTCCAATAAAGCTTCAAAAACCCCTTTATACCAAGTTCTTTAAAAAGAGTTCTTTGAAGCTCTTTAATTTCAGGAAGCTTAGAATAGCCAAGAAGATACTTCCACTTAAAAGAACAACCCCACATAACCCATGTGTCTAATATAGTTTCTTGATCAATAGAAATATCAAGCCCAAAAATAACATGAGTGCAATCATGATCTCTGAGCAGAGTACCTGATTGAGGGCTGTCTTTGAATATTTCTTTAGATTCAGGAAAAGATGCATAGTAACAGTCCAATCCTTCAAGCATTGACATATCGTAAGATTTCTCTAGAAAGCTTGTCAAAGCCAATAGTATCTTTTGCTGAAACGGCAATTGCATCAACCCCCCCTAAATCTTTTTTAACTTTTAAAAGAGCTGTTTGTTTTTGGTTGTTTGATAGTTTGTCGCTTTTGGTTAAAACTGGAATGTAGGGGACGCCTGATTCGTTACATAAATTGATCATATCTTTATCTATATCTTTTAACGGGTGCCTAATATCCATAAAAATAATAACCGCTTGTAAAGATTTTCTTTTTGCAAAATATTCGCTTAGAAGAGGCCCCCAATCCTTTCTTTTATATGAGCTTGATTTTGCAAAGCCATATCCAGGAAGATCAACAAGCTTTAGAGAGTCATTTACCTTAAAGAAATTTATTTCTGTAGTTCTTCCAGGAGTTTTGCTGATTCTAGCAAGTTTAGGATTTTGGGTAAGAGCATTTAAGGCGCTGGACTTTCCGGCATTGGACCTTCCTGATAGTAAAATTTCATAACCCCCGTCTTCTGGCAGGTTTTTGAATTTAGTTACCCCAAGCATAAAGGTAGTTTCTGTAAAAAGGTTTTTCATTTAATCGTTTATATCATACCAACCTATGTTTATAATACACATCACAAATATACAGTTAACTTTTATATGAAATCATTTTTGATAATTTTTGCTTCTTTCAGTTTAGCTTTTAATATTCATGCTGCTGAAAAATCTTTTGGTCCAGAAGATATGCCAGGTTTATTTAAATCAGGAGATGCGTCCATTGGCTCATCTCTTGTTGCTTCATGTGCTGCATGTCATGGCCAAGATGGAAATAGCATTAATACTGATTGGCCAAAACTAGCAGGCCAGAATGAAAAATATTTATACGAACAACTTAAGTATTTTAGAAGCGGAGAAAGAAATAACGCGCTAATGATGACTGTAACACCATATTTGCAATCTCTTAGTGATGAGGATTTATTAAATATAGCGGCATTTTATAGCGCAGGCATATCAACAGGCGGGCAAGCAAAAAATGATGAAGAGTTATTAGAGCTTGGAACCAAATTATACAGATTTGGTGATATCAAAAAAGAAATACCAGCTTGCACATCATGTCATTCTGTTTATGGAGAAGGTAACAATCTAGCCGTTTATCCTTCAGTAGCTGGCCAACAAGTTGGGTATTTGGTTTCATCTTTAAAAGCATACAGGTCAAAAGAACGCGCTGGCGGCGAACAAGCGCTTGTGATGCAATCTGTTGCTGAAAATTTATCTGATAAAGAAATTGATGCTTTAGCCAACTACATGCACGGACTTTATAAATAATGATTATTAGGAATTTCACCAAATTTGCATTCATGGCTATCTTTGCATTATCAATCAGCGCTGAATATAAACTTGGAAAGGACTATAGATTAGTTGATAACCCTCTGCCGGTTAAAAAAGATGGTATTGTTGAGGTAACCGAATCTTTTTGGTATGGCTGCTTTGCATGTAATAATTTTGAGCCAGTTATAAATAATTGGGCTGCAGAACAGGGATCAGACGTAAAGTTTAGAAAGATGCCAGTTTCGTGGGGGCCAGTCCATAGACTTCACGCTTCTCTTTATTACACAATCGAGTCACTAAATTTAGATAAATCAACACATGCAGCTGTTTTTACTACCATGCACAAAGAGGGCAATATGCTGCAAACAGAAAAAAGAGTGCAGGATTTTTTGAGTAAATTTGGCATAGCTCCAGAAATTTCAAAACAATATTTAAACTCTTTTACCATTAAACAAAAGATCAATCGCGATGCAAAACAAGCAAAGCAATTATTAATAACAGCTACACCAATGATTGTTGTAGATGGAACATACATTATTGAAGCTAAGGGGTCTTACTCACAGATGCTAGATGTTGTTGATTTTTTAATTGAGCTTCAAAGACCAAACTCATAGGAAAAATATGAAAAACAAATACTATTTATACATCTTACCAATTTGCGCACTATTTCTTTTTAATGGGAAAAAATATGATGAATCGGTCATCGAAAGAATTCATTTGAATGTAAATATTTGTCTTGAGGGGCAAGAATGTGGTGCTTCAGCAACCGTTGCCAATGCAGAAGTTGGCTCCAAAGGGACTAAATTATATGCAGGCTGTATTGCTTGTCATGGAGCCAAAGGAGAAGGTGGAATAGGACCATCATTTAAAGGACAAAAAAGTGAATATATAGCTTTAGCTTTAAATGAATACAAAAATAATATTGAAAGAGGTCCTCAAAGCGCCCTTATGTATGCACAAGCAGCCGCTTTATCTGAAAGCGATATAAAAGAATTGTCGAAGTATATAGTTAATCTTTAATTTTATTTTCAAGATCAATTATTCTTTGCTCTAGTTCCTGAGCAATCCTATTTAAAGAATCATATTTAGACTTTGAAACATAGCCGCTCTTTTCTATAAGCTTTTCTATTTCAGGAGCAATATCAATATTTGACAATAGATCAGTAGGCAAAACCTTACTCGCAGAATCTATTTCTTTTTTAATAACATTTAATATGGCTTGAGTTAATTCATCTTGGCTCATATTTATTTCCTATAATTTCTGTTAGATCTTCCCAGTTAGCGAACTCATCTGGTTTATTAAAATTTTGTTGCCATAAAGCCTTATTGTTATTAAACCATAAGACGTTTATTCCTAGCGTATCCGCTCCATAGATATCATTAACTTGATGGTCCCCTATGTGAAGCATTTCATTGAATTTTAGATTGGGAATATGACTTTTTGCCATATCAAAATGTGATCTGTTTGGTTTGGAGTCTTGAGCTTCAAGAGAGCTTATTGAAAATTGAAAATATTTTCCAATGTCTAATTTCTTTATATCAGCATTTCCATTTGTTAAAACTCCAAGATAGTAATTTTTAGAGAGCTTTGAAAGAGCATCTTCTACCCCTGAGAATAGTCTTATCTCGTGTCGTTTTTTTAAAAAGAAATCGAATGCATTTTTAGCAATACTTTCGCACTCTTGTTTTGAGACAAATTCTTTGATTTTTTCTTTGAAGATTTCTACTCTTAGCTTGCTAATATCCCAAGCTATACTTGGGTCTTTTTTAATTAGATCTTCTCTTAAAATAAGAAAGTCATTAAGATCTCCCCAGTTTATCTTTCCAACCCTATCTTCAATCCACTTTCTTGTTTCAATTTCTGCATTTGTAATGGTAGGTTTGTTATCCCATAAAGTATCATCTAAATCAAAAGTTATCATTTTGATTTTTTTAATCATTTTTTGCTCTTGGATGAGATTCGTCATAGATTTTTACTAAATGTTGATAATCTAATTTTGTATATATTTGTGTTGTTGATAAAGAGCTATGACCAAGCAACTCTTGAATAGTTCTTAAGTCCCCACTTGATTCAAGCATATGAGTAGCAAAGCTGTGTCTTAACATATGTGGATGAACAGGTGGAAGGCCTTGTTTTGTTGCCATTCGCTTTAGTCTGAGCTGTATACTTCTTACTGTGAGCCTGGTGCCCTTAAGATTTATAAATAAAGCATTCGACTCTTTTGAGAATTTAGCTCTTTCTATAATCCAGTTTTCAATAGCGTCTTTTGCATACCTCCCAATTGGTACTAGCCGAGTTTTTGAGCCCTTGCCGAAAACCCTAAGAAAAGATTTTTCTTCTTCAAAATCATCTAGATTTACATTTGCAGCCTCAGAAACCCTTAATCCAGAAGAATACATTAATTCAATGATCGCAAGATCTCTGATTTCAAGAGAGTCAGATGGCTTGAAATTAAGCAGTTGACTTACGTCTTCAGGTGACAATACTTCTGGAAGATAATTTGCTGCCTTAGGAGCAGTAACAAGCTCAAAAGGAGATGACTCAATCAATAGATTTTTTTTCAAGAATTTAAAAAAACCTTTTGCTGATGATAAATGCCTTTGAATACTTCTAGGATTTTGCTCTAAAGCATATAAACTCCCAAGCCAGGCTGAACAAGTTCCATCATCGATTTGATTGTAATGATTAATGTTTATAGATTTTAAATATTTTGATAACTTGTAAAGGTCTCTTGCGTATGAGCTACTGGTGTTTTGTGAAAGGTTTTTCACATCAGAAATGTAATTTATATATAACTTAATATCATTATTGACGAAATACTCTTCAGACATTCAAGCTATCTAATGAAGCAAATTTTTTTTCTAAAATATCTCTAATATATTCTATAAAAGTAGTATCCTCATCTCCAAGGTATCTTGTTCTTTCATAGCTTCCTAGCTTAAGTAAGCCAATTTCTTTATTGTTAACCAAGACAGCCAATGCCATTGATTCTATTTTATTATCCTGAAATAGGAGCTCCATTTTTTCTTTTGAAAAAGATCCGCAGTGTATGGCTCCTTTATGAAAAGATATTCCGGTTTTGCTTTCAAGATCTTCTATTTCAGCATTTGCATAGAAATCTAGTTTGCAATTATTTACATTAAAATTCTCTTTAAAATCATTTTGGACTTTATTTATTACCTCTTCTTTATTTGAAGATTCAAGAACAGCCAGAGTAAGTTCTTTTGATTTTTTGAATAGATCTTCATTTAATTGAGCTGTTTCAACAAAAGACGATAGTAGATTCATCAAATCTTTTTGTTCCTCTCTGAGTTTGTTAATTTGCCTTTCTAAGAGAGAAGACGCTGAGCCTGATGAGTGCTTGAATTGCATTTCACTGAGCAGAGACTCTCTTGATTCAAAAAAGTCTAGATTATCTAATAAGAATAACTCTACATCTTTTGGATTTAACTTTTCACCCATTTATTTGTCCAGAGTATACATATTCGGTTGGCCCTACCATTTCTATAATATCATTATTTTTTTTCAGAAAACTTATTTCACCACCCGGTGAAGACACTTTACATTTATCTTTTATACAAATTGAAGCAACAGCAAGTGCCGCTGAGCCACATGACAATGTTTCTCCAACTCCATTTTCATAGGTTCTTATATTTATATTTTGACCAGAAATTTTATACAGGGACAGGTTATAGCCTAGTGGTTTGATATGTTTTGCTAGGTTTTTATATACAGCATTTAAATTCTCCTTTTGAATAGATGATTTTTTGATACATAAATGCATATTTCCAGAATCAACTAGGTCAAATTTAGAGTTAATGGTTTTTGACAGTTTTTTTCTAAGGGCCTCATCATTAATAAAAGATGAAATCTTGCTTGTAACTTTGACCATATTTTTCAATGGCTGACATGTCACTTCTCTATTTTTTGTTTTAAAAATTATAGATTTTTTTGGAGCAAAATTATTTTGCCAAACATATGAGGCAGCACATCTTATGCCGTTGAGGCACATGCTTGCCTCACCACCATCAGCATTAAAAAAACGTATTGAAAAATCTATATTATCTTTTTTAGGTAAACCTATTTGAATAGCTTGATCAAAACCAATACCAGAATTTCTATTGGATAGTTTTTGAATTTTTGATTTAGATAATTTTTTATTGGACTCAATTATATTGTAAACAATAAAGTCGTTTCCATTACCATGCATTTTATCAAAATTAATCATCTGTAAACCTTTCTAATGCCAGCAAATCATCCATAGATTCTCTTTTTCTCACAATTTTTGTTTTATCACCATCTATTAGTATTTCACACGGTCTTAGTCTTGAGTTGTAGTTCGATGCCATAACAAATCCATAAGCTCCAACATTTCTTATGGCCAAAATATCTCCTTCAACAGCTTCTAACTCCACGTTTTTACCAAGAAAATCTGAAGATTCGCATACAGGCCCAACGACATTCCATCTCTTTAAATTCTTTTGATCGCCTTTTAAATTAGAAATAGTGTGGACAGCCTTATACAAAGCAGGTCTTAAAAGATCATTCATCGCAGCATCAACTATTAAAAAATTTTCTTTTGTAAATTCAACTTTAGTAAGAAGGACTCCTGTATTTGCTGAAATACTTCTGCCAGGCTCTAGTATTAATCTCTCATTTCTTTCGAGAAATTTATTTTCTAGCAATGCAATCAACTCTTTTGGAGATGGGGGATTCTCATTCTCATATGAAACGCCCAATCCACCACCCATATCTAGGAACTCTAGAGAAATTCCTAATTCCAGTAGTTTGTCAGCTAGCTCAAAGACTTTATTTGCAGATTTTTCATATCCATCAAGACTCATGATTTGAGAACCAATATGACAAGCAAGGCCAACAAGTTTAAGGTTTGATGAAGAAGATGCATGCTTACATAGGCTTAGAATGTCCTCTGTTGATGAAATGCCAAATTTATCTCCTTTTCTTCCAGTTGTAATATAGTCATGACCACCAGAATCAATGTCGGGGTTAATTCTAATCGAAATAGATGCTATAGCATCAAGTTCTTTAGCAATATTTTCAATTTTATATAACTCAGAAACTGACTCTACATTAAATGACAATATCTTATTTTCTATAGCTTCTTTTATTTCTTCTTCTGATTTTCCAACCCCTGAAAATATGATCTTTTGTGGATCAGCACCAACAGAAAGAACTCTTTGAAGCTCTCCGCCTGAGACAATATCAAAGCCACAGCCAGAATCCTTGATAATTTTTAATATAGACAGGTTGCTAAGAGATTTGACTGCAAAACATGCAAGGCTTGTCGAGTTTGTAAAAGAATCGACATAGGATTTTGCATTTTTAATAATCGCATCTTTTGAGTAAACATATGCGGGAGTGCCATACTCATTTGCAACAGCTAATAAATCTACACCCTCGCAGAAAAGATTACCTGATATATATTCAAAATTATTCATCGAAAGTGTGAAAATTATTTGAGTTAATCAAAGGACCTTTTACTCCACATCCTCCAACGGATATTAGTAATAGGAGGCCTAATATTATTTTGATTAAATTCATAGTGCGTATTATGGGCAATTATGCCCATAATTGCACAGTATTAACCTAATATTTGTAGCTTTCCTCTTTAAAAGGCCCGTCTTGGGGAACATTTATATAATCTGCTTGGTCTTTTGTAAGCTTAGTAACAACCCCTCCAAAACCAGCAACCATTAATGCAGCAACTTCCTCATCAAGTTTTTTAGGCAAAACTTCAACAGTAATCATTTCTGCTTTTCTGTCCTCGTCATTAATATTTGCAAAGCCTTGCTTGAAAAGATGGATTTGAGCTAAAACCTGATTTGCAAAAGATCCATCCATTATTCTGCTAGGATGTCCAGTTGCATTCCCAAGATTAACTAATCGACCTTCAGCAAGAAGAATAATATAGTTTTTGCTTGAAAGATCTGGAGTTCCATCGGGTTTTGTGTCTCTAAATATTCTATGCACCTGTGGCTTAATCTCATCCCAATAGAATTCTTTTCTTAAGAATGCTGTATCTATTTCATTATCAAAATGACCAATATTACACACCACCGCAGTATTTTTTAATGTTGTTAACATTGCTGAGTCACATACGTTTACGTTACCAGTTGTAGTAACAACTAGATCAATATCACCCATAACCTGAGTGTTAATATCGGCTGAATTCCTTGTCACAACGCCATCTTTGTAACATGACACCACTGAAAAGCCATCCATACATGCCTGCATAGCACATATTGGATCAGATTCAACAACACTTACTATCATACCCTCTTGAGCAAGGCTGGCCGCAGATCCTTTACCAACATCTCCATAACCAATTACAAGGCCTTTTTTGCCAGATAGCAGCATATCTGTTCCTCTCTTAATTGCATCATTAAGACTGTGTCGGCATCCGTACTTGTTGTCGTTTTTAGCTTTTGTTACGGAGTCATTAACATTAATAGCTGGAATTTTAAGTTCACCTTTCTCCAGCATTTCCTTTAGTCTATGAACCCCGGTGGTTGTTTCTTCAGAAACCCCATGAATATTTTCTAGCATATCCGGAAACTTTTCATGCACCATTGAGGTAAGATCGCTACCATCATCAAGTATCATATTTGCGTCCCACGGTTTACCATCTTTACAGATTGTTTGCTCGATGCACCACTCATATTCTTCTTCAGTTTCGCCTTTCCAAGCAAATGTAGGTATGCCTCTTGCTGCCATCGCTGCAGCTGCATGATCCTGAGTAGAGAATATATTACAAGAGGACCATCTCAATTCAGCTCCTAAATCTACTAACGTTTCCATTAAAACAGCAGTTTGAATTGTCATATGAATACAACCCATAATTTTTGCACCTGCAAGCGGTTGCTCATCTCTATATTTATCTCTTAAAGCCATTAAGGCAGGCATTTCATTTTCAGCAAGAGAAATTTCTCTTCTACCAAACTCTGCAAGATTAATATCGGCTACTTTATAGTCATTTTCCATTTTATTTACCCTTTTTATTTAGCAATACTTGCTGCTTTATCTGTTCTTTCCCATGATAGATCAATATCAGTCCTTCCAAAGTGACCATATGCTGCTGTTGGAAGATATATTGGTCTTTTTAGGTCGAGCATATTTATAAGACTTTTAGGCCTTAAATCAAACTCTTCCTCAACTATTTTAACAATAGCTCCTTTAGAAATTTTTTCACTGTTGAAAGTCTCTACATGTATAGACGTTGGTTTTGCAACACCAATAGCATATGAAACTTGAATCTCACAATAATCAGCCAGCCCTGCAGCAACAATATTTTTAGCAACATATCTTGCGGCATAAGCAGCAGACCTATCAACCTTTGAGGGATCTTTGCCAGAGAATGCACCACCGCCATGTCTAGCCATTCCACCATATGTATCAACTATAATTTTTCTTCCAGTTAGACCACAGTCTCCAACAGGTCCTCCAATAACAAATTTACCAGTTGGATTAATAAAAATGTTTGTTGATTCAAGCAACCATTCTTCAGGTACAACAGGCTTAATAATTTTATCCATAACCTCAGACTTAATCTCATCTTGAGTCACATCTTCATCATGCTGAGTTGAGAGAACAACAGCTGATAATCCTTCGATCGTCTTTCCATCATCTGAATATATAACACTTACCTGACTCTTAGCATCGGGTCTTAGCCAAGAGATTTCACCACTTTTCATAGCATCGGCTTGTCTTTTTACAAGCTTATGAGATAAATCAATTGGCAAAGGCATTAGCGATTCGGTTTCTTTACAAGCGTACCCAAACATTAAACCCTGATCACCAGCACCTTGCTCAAGGTTTTCACCCTCACCCTCTGTGACACCTTGTGAAATATCAGGAGATTGTTCAAAAACTAGATTTGTAAATTCACATGTATCACCATTAAAACCATATTCATCTTTGTTATATCCTATATCATTGATAGTTTTCCTAACTATGGGCTCTAAATCTGGGCTTCCTAATGATGTAATTTCACCAGCAATGTAAACCATATTATTTTTAATCATTGTTTCACACGCAACCCTACTATTAGGATCTTCAGCCAAATAGGCATCTAAAATGGCATCTGAAATTTGATCACACACTTTATCAGGATGGCCTCCTGATACTGATTCTGATGTAAAAATATAACTCATCTTGCTCTCCAATCTACTTTAATTTTTTTGAATGACTTAGGTTTGAAGTAAAAAAATATGTTCAAAAAAAGATTAATTTATTTTTTGTGTATTTTATATTAAAAAAAGTCTTAGCACCTATTAATTTAAAGATATAAATATTATTATTTACAAAATTCTTTAAAAAAATAAAAATGGGAAATTCTGAACCTATAAACGCCTTAAGATTCCTATCTGCTGATGCTGTCCAAAAAGCAAATTCTGGTCATCCCGGTATGCCAATGGGCATGGCTGAGATAGCAACTGCACTATGGAAAGATCATTTAATTCATAATCCTTCTAACCCTCACTGGTTTAATAGGGATAGGTTTGTATTATCAAATGGTCATGGCTCGATGCTTTTGTATAGCTTGCTTCATTTAACTGGTTATAACCTTTCAGTAGACGATTTAAAAGACTTTAGAAAACTTAAATCTAAAACTCCAGGCCATCCTGAATTTGATCTTGATCATGGAATTGAAACAACGACGGGGCCATTAGGTCAAGGAATTGCAAATGCAGTTGGTATGGCTATTTCAGAAAAAATATTATCAGCTGAATTTAACACAGATGATCATAAGGTGATCGATCATTATACTTATGTATTTCTTGGAGACGGCTGTCTTATGGAGGGTGTTTCACACGAAGCCTGTTCATTCGCTGGCACCCATAATCTTGGAAAACTAATATGTTTTTATGATCAAAATGGCATATCAATCGATGGTGAGATAGATAACTGGTTTACAGATGATTCTGTTATGAGATTTAAAAGTTATGGATGGCAAACTATTGAAGTGGATGGTCATAATATTGATGAAATTAATAAAGCAATAGAAACTGCCAAAGAAGATTTAGAGAAGCCAACCATGATTTTTTGTAAAACAACAATTGGTTTTGGTTCACCCAATAAATCTGGAACTTCTGATGTTCATGGAGCGCCTCTTGGTGATGAGGAAATACAAAAAACAAGAGAAGCTCTTGGATGGAATTATGATCCTTTTGTAATTCCGCAGTCTGTCTATGACTTTTGGGACAATAAAGATAATGGCTCTGAATTAAATAATGCTTGGGATAAATTATTAGATTCTTACAGTGAAAGCTCTCCTGAAAAACATAAAGAGCTTTCAAGAAGAATGAAGGGAGCTATGCCCGATGATTTTAATGAAAAGTTTAATGACTTTTTAAATAACTGCGTTGTTGAAAATTCAGCCATGGCTACAAGAAAATCCTCACAAGTGTGCTTAGACTTTTTTGTAAAAGAAATGCCTGAGCTTGTTGGAGGATCTGCTGACTTAACACCTTCTAATAATACTTTTTCAAAACATAGCTCAACCTTCTCTAATGAAAATCCAACGGGTAATCATATAAATTATGGAGTAAGAGAGTTTGGAATGACTGCTGTTATGAATGGCATGGTTCTGCATGGTGGCGTCAAACCTTACGGAGCAACTTTCTTAGTATTTACAGATTATGCTAGAAATGCTGTTAGATTATCGGCATTAATGGGATTGCCAAATATTTTTGTATATACCCATGATTCAATTGCCTTGGGTGAAGATGGTCCCACACATCAGCCTGTTGAACACCTGGTAACCCTAAGATCTACGCCAAATCTTTACAATTGGAGGCCAGCTGACTTAGTTGAAACAGCTATTGCATGGAAAAATGCAGTACTTTCTGAGACTTCTCCAACATGTTTAGTTTTAACTAGACAAAACACTACTGCTATTTCAAGAAGTCAAGAACAGATAATTTCTATAGAAAGTGGAGGCTATCTCTTAAATAGTAATGCTGATGCTAATATTAATCTTGTTGCTTCTGGAAGTGAGGTTCAATTAGCTATAGATACAGCAGAAAAACTTAAAGAAGAGCATGGAATTTTATCAAATATAGTATCAATGCCTTGTTTAGATAAATTTTTAGAACAAGATAAGGAATATCAGGCTTCTGTTATAAATCCAGACATACCAACACTTGTTACTGAGCTGTCTCACCCTAACTCTTGGTACAAGATTTTAAATAAAAATGACAAGGTTTTAGGAATTGAAACTTTTGGTGAATCAGCCCCAGCCAGTGTACTTCTCGAACATTTTGGATTTACGGTTTCCAATGTAGTTGAATTAGCTAAGTCATTAGTTAATGAATAATCTATCAACATTAAATATCAATAATAAAAATCTCGTAATAAGAGTTGATATGAATGTTCCCATTAAGGACGGGAAAGTTCTTGATGCTACAAGGATTGAAGCTTGTTTACCAACAATAAGATATGCATTAGAGAAAGATGCAAAGATTTTATTAATAAGCCATTTAGGCAGGCCAACCGAAGGAATGCCAACTGAAGAGTTTTCACTAAAACCCGTTGCGATCAAAGCATCTGAAGTTTTTGGTCAAAATGTAGATTTGATTGAATCAATAGACGATTCAAGAATTTTTAAGGGCTCATCAAGCATTCAAATTTTAGAAAACATTAGATTTTTTGAGGGAGAGAAAAACAATTCTTCTGAGTTGGGCCTATCATTAAGCAAACTTGGTGATATCTATGTTTTTGATGCATTTGGAACTGCTCATAGAGAACAAGCATCAACACATTCTGCAATAATAAACTCAAAAGAAGCCTGCGCTGGAATTTTATTACAACAAGAGATTGATGCTTTAACCAAAGCATTAAACAAATCTGAAAGACCGTATACAGCAATTATTGGTGGAGCAAAAGTCTCTACTAAACTTGAACTTATTAATAATATCAACGAAAAAGCAGATCATATAATTGTTGGCGGGGGTATTGCTAATACTTTTATAAAAGCAGCAGGCTATGAGGTTGGTACATCTTTATTTGAAGAGTCAATGATAGATGTAGCTAAAGATCTTTTAGAAAAAGGAAGAGTTATTTTGCCAAAACATATCGTTACATCGAAAACTTTTGAAGGAGAAGACGTTCAGCAAAAAGCCATTTCTAATGTAGGCAAAGATGAAATGATATTAGACCAGATAGTAAATGAAGAAATAGAAAAGGTAATTACTTATTCAAAGACTATTTTATGGAATGGCCCGCTTGGTGTTTTTGAAAATAATTTATTTTCAAACGGTACAAAAAATTTATCGGAAATCATTGCTAAATCTGATGGTTTTTCAATTGCCGGAGGGGGTGAAACCTTATCGGCGATTAACAAATATATTAATAAAGATGATGTATCATATTGTTCTACAGGTGGAGGAGCGTTTCTTGAGTTTATGGAAGGAAAAGAGTTACCATCAATACAGGCTTTAAAAAGTAAATTTAAATAAAGGGGAGAAATTAATGTCACTTAATACTTTAGAAGAAATTGCAACTTATATTGTGTCTAACGGCAAAGGCATTTTAGCTGCAGATGAAAGTAATCCAACTTGTGGAAAAAGATTTGACAGCATTGGAGTTGAATCTACCGAAGATAACAGAAGAGACTATAGAGAAATGTTATTTAGGTCTTCTGGCATGAAAGATAACATTGGCGGAGTCATTCTTTTTGATGAAACAATTAGACAAGTTGCAAAAGATGGAACCCCTCTAGTAGACCTAATTACTAATCAAGGCGCCCTTCCAGGAATTAAAGTAGATAAAGGGCTCCAGCCAATCGGTGATTTAGGGGAAACAGTTACTGTTGGCCTTGATGGTTTAGATGAAAGATTAAAAGAATATGTTTCTATGGGTGCAAAATTTACTAAGTGGAGAGCAGTAATCAAAATAGGTGATGGAATGCCAACAGATGAATGTATTGATGCAAACATGAAGGCTTTAGCTGATTATGCAAAATTGGTTCAAGATAATGGCATGGTTCCAATGGTTGAACCTGAGGTCTTAATGGATGGCAATCATTCAATTGATGATTGTTACAAAGCATCTGACAAATCTCTGAAATCTTTATTTGATCACCTCAAAAATAATGGCGTGAATATAAAAGGAACAATTCTTAAACCAAACATGGTTACCTCTGGTTCTGATTGTTCAAGTCAGGCAGGCATAGATGAAGTTGCAAGAAAAACGTTAGACTGTTTATTAGCGAATGTGCCCGCAGAACTACCAGGTATTACTTTTTTATCTGGTGGTCAATCAGATATTCTTGCAACCGCACACTTAGATGCAATGAATAAAATTGGTGGTTTTCAATGGAAGCTTAGCTTTTCTTATGGCAGAGCTCTTCAGGCAGCAGCTTTAAAAGCATGGATGGGTAAATCAGAAAACATCTTCATATCTCAAGATGCTTTATCTCATAGAGCCAAAATGAATAAGTTAGCCTCATTGGGTCAATGGGACCAAGAACTAGAAGACGTATAAAGCTTGCTTGCTACAGTTCAAAGAGTCATAGAATCTTCTGTTTACGTTGAGAACAGAGAAATTTCTTCTATAAAAAATGGCTTATTAATTTTTGCATGCATTGAAGATGGAGATACAACCAAATCTGTTAAAGACATGGCAGATAAAATATTTAACTTTAGAATTTTAGATGGACCAAAAGGTGCAATATCAGCCTCTATAAAAGAGTCAAACGAAGAAGTATTAATAATAAGCCAATTCACATTGGCTGCAATAACAACTAAAGGTAGGAAGCCATCATTTCATAAAGCAGCAAACCCAGATGATGCAAAAATCCTGTATGATGAGTTCGTGACTACTTTTAAAAATATTCATACAAAGGTAAAAGAGGGAGAGTTTGGAGCTTCAATGAATATCTCGTTGATCAACAATGGCCCAGTAACATTTAATTTCAAAACATAATTTAATATGAAAAATATATCAGTTTTTTGTGGAGCACATGAAGGCAATAATCCAAGATACGCCCAAGATGCTAAAGAAATTGGAGAATTGCTTGCTAGCAAGGGAATAAATATTGTTTTTGGTGGTGGTAATGTTGGACTAATGAAAATAGTTTCTGATGCCGCATTAGATAATGGAGTTAAGGCAACAGGTATAGGTTTAGAATCACTTCATAAACTCGAATTAGTTAATCCTAGAATTGAAAATCCCATTATTACAAAAACACTACTAGACAGAAAAGATGAATTTATGAAAAGGTCAGATGCATTTATAGTTCTTCCTGGTGGGGTTGGCTCACTTGATGAGTTAGCAGAGATAATGGCAAATAATCAACTTGGCCTTATTAATAAGCCTGTTGGACTTTTAAATACAGAAGGTTATTACGATCATCTTATTGCTTGGATGCAAAATGCTGTTAAAGAGGGTTTCATATCCGAAGCTAATTTTAATGATTTAATAATTTCTGATTCTTGCGAAGATTTGGTTGATAAAATTCTTAAGAACAATAGACCTGATGATAACGATTGGACAAAAAGACTGGGTCTTTAACTTCTTTCCTCTATAACTTTTTCATCTGAAAATTTATATAACATATTTCTGTAGACGCATATGTCTGTAACATTATCTGGTACTCCATTTGGCACACATCTATAATTTGTTGAAACCCTTATACTGTTATTAATTGGCAGTACCTTATGCCAAACATGACCGTGCAGCATAAGCAAGGAACCCTTCTTTGGATTTATTGTAATACCACCCTCAAGATCTTCACATTCAGATATTGCTGGAATCATTCCTTTTTTATGAGAGCCAGGAATAACTACAACCTCTCCCCCAGAAGATTCATCTATATCCATGGTATAAACCAATCTATTGAGATTAAAAACATAACTATTAGAAGGATTACAGTCTTGATGCCATGCTTGTCCGTTTGAAGATTTATTTGAGAACATGACCATGCTATAAAGAGATCTCCATTTTGGACCAAGAATAGATTCAGTTAGATTTTTAAGTCTTTCATCATTTTCAACAACATCAAATATTTTTTCTCCATCAATTTGAGGAAACCAAGGGATTACATCAGTATTTGATTTTTCTATAAAGTCAGTGTCATGTTTGTACTCAGAATCTTGAGCAAAATGCTCTAAGATTTTATTTTGATAAAGATTCATTAGCTCCTCATCAAAGAAATTTTCAAGATACAAAAAGCCATCTCTATGAAAAGATGAATTTGTTTGTTTAGTGTCCACTATTTTTATCACTTGATATTAACAGACCTAACTCAAAGAGAAGCCACATAGGTATTGCTAGAAATAATTGAGAAAAAACATCTGGAGGCGTTAAAAGCATTCCTATAATAAAAAACATGACTACCAAGTAAGGTCTAGCCTTGATTAGACTATCCTTTTTTACAACCCCTGATTTAATAAGCAGATATGTAGCAACAGGCATCTCAAAAACAATACCAAAGGCAAGAGTAAGACTGAGCATAAAATTTAAATATTGACTTATATCAGTCATCACCAATATAGATTCAGGAGCAGCTTTAATAAAAAAACTAAATATGATTGGGCAAACTATATAGTAAGCAAAAGCTATCCCAGTAACAAAGAGACAAATACTGGTGATCATTAATGGCAATAAAAAGGATTTTTCTTTTAGATACAATCCCGGAGCTGCAAACATCCAAATTTGATAAAAGAAATACGGCATTGTGATAAGCAAGGCAACAAATAAAGTAAGCTTAATTGGAGTCATAAAAGGAGTGCTAACCCCAGTTGCTACCATTGAGCTACCTTCCGGCAAAATAGATATTAATGGTGTTGCTACAAAAGTGTATATTTCAGAGGCAAAGGGCAGCCCTATTATTGTGAATATGCCAAGGCAAATGAGAACCCTTATTAATCTTGAACGCAACTCCAAAAGATGAGATGAAATTGAATCTTTAGCTGTCTTTATTTTGCTTCTCAAGGCCGTCTAATTCCTCCATTCGCATTTCATTAAATACATCTTTTTTAATTTCTTCTGCTCCGATATCCTCTTCAAAGTTTTTTTTGAATTCAGCAAACTGATTTTGAATTTTTTTGTAAAACTTTAACCAAGTTTTTACAACCTCAGGTAGTCTCTTTGGACCAATAACTAGCAATCCTATAATTAGGATTAACGCAATTTCTAGGAAACCAATTTGAAGCAATTGTTAGTCTTGTTTATCTTCTTCTTTTTCATCTTCTTTCACGGCTTTCTTAAAACCTTTTAAACCTGCACCAAGATCAGATCCTAAAGATTTCAATTTACCGCTTCCAAAGATTAAAAGAACAACAGCCAATATTATCAACAGCTGCCAAATACTAATTCCACCAAAGCCCATATTAATCTCCTATACTAGGATTAAAAGAATACCGCATATTAATATTATACCTATTCCAAAAAATCTTATTATGTATTTTTGTTTTTGAAGCTCCACTTCCATTTTATAAATTTTTTCTTCATATGATTTTTTGTTTTTTGAGTAGCCTCTAATATCATCAAGAGCCTCATATATGAAACCAGGCATCTCAGATGCTTTTAACATTAACTCATCTTTATTTTCGACAATGAAGTTCTTAAGCTTTAATGGGCTAAATTGTTCTTTGAGCCAGTTATCAAGATATGGTTCTGCAATGCCCCAAAAATCTAATTTTGGATATATTTGTCTTCCCATACCTTCAATATGTATTAACGTTTTTTGGAGTAAGACCAGGGATGGTTGAAGAGATAAACCAAACGGTCTTGTGCTTTGGAAAAGATATAAAAGCAACTTGCCAAATTCTATTTCTGATAAAGGCTTTTCAAAAATAGGTTCACAACAAGCCCTTAAAGTATTTTCTAATTCAATAATATTTGAGTCTGGTTTAACCCATTCTGAGCTCACAAAGAGTTGTGCTAGAGATTTATAATTTTGCTTTATAACTGATTGAAGCATTCTTGCAAGAATATATCTCTCATCATTTGATAGAGATCCAGATATAGCACAGTCTATGGCTATATATCCAGGCATCTTAGGATTAATTTTTGAGACAAAAATATTACCCGGATGCATATCAGCATGAAAGAAATTATCACGAAAAACTTGATTTAAAAAAATCATAACGCCATTTTCAGCAAGACGTTTTTTATCAATACCGTATTCTTCAATTGTTTTAATATCGGTACAAGGTATGCCATCAATTCTTTCTAAAACCATAACCTTGCTTGTCGTCATATCCCAAAAAACTTCAGGTATGTATAACTCCTCTGAATTAGAAAAATTTTTTCTAGTAAGATTTGTATTTGCTGCTTCTAATCTCAGATCTAGTTCGCGAAGAATAGTACTTTCATAATCTCTGACTATTTCTTCTGGTTTTATTCTGTGGCTTTCTGAATATGTATAAGTAAAAACTTTTGCAGCAGCCTTTAAAAGTCTTAAATTCTTTCTAACTTCTTTTTCAATATTGGGCCTTAAAACCTTTATTACAATACTCTTACCATTTTTAAGTTTAGCAGAATGTACCTGGGCAAGAGAGGCAGCGGCTAGAGGAGTTTCATCAAAATCATCAAACATTTCTTCAATTGATTTACCCAGTTCTTTTTCAACAATTTTTTTTAACACCACTGGAGAAAATGGCTTGCAGCTGTCTGTTAGACCCTCTAAGTCTTTCGCGGTCTCTAAATCAAGAATATCGGTTCTAGTTGATAGCAGTTGCCCAAATTTAATAAATATTGGTCCCAAAGACTCAAGGTATTTTGCTAATTTTTTTCCAGTTGGGTTTCTTAATAAACCATGTCTTATGCCTAAAAGAAACATCTTTAGACTTTGACTTATTAATATTAGGAAGTTCATAAATTATTCATAGCTTCAAGCCTATCTAATCTTATCGACAGGCTTCTCAATTTAGATTGAAGCTCGCTCTTATTATTATACTGATTATGTATAAATAATTTTTCTTTTATTAAATGTGCAAAAGCGGCTGGGAGATTCCCAAGATATTTATCTACAAGAAAAATGAGATCTATGTCTGATTTTATAATTGAATTTATAAAAACAATTGCTAACTCAATATCCCCAAAAATTATTTCTTTATTAATTTTTTTATTTATTAGCAAACTGATGCATTCGCTCAAAGTAGATCTTATTTCAAAGTTAATACCAGAAACTTTGCTAAATGAAATTTCTTTTTTATCTTCATCAAGACTTATAAAGATATCTTTATGACCATCCAGAGATATTTTAAATTTTATTGGATAAATCTCTTTTAATTTTGCTTTAGTAACTGGCGATGCCTCTTCTAGATCATGAATGACGTTATTAATGAACCCAGAGAAATTATTTTTCATAGGCTACATGAATTGATACAACACCATTTAGAAGATTATAAAATTTGCACTCTGAAAATCCTGATTCTATTATCATTGACTTTAAAGCCTCCTGGTCTGGATGCATCCGAATGGATTCTGCTAAATACTGATAACTATCTGAGTCATTGGCTAATAGAGCGCCAAGTTTTGGAAGAATATTAAAAGAGTACCAGTCATATATTTTTGAAAAAAGATGATTGGTTGGTCTTGAAAATTCTAGAATAAGTAATTTACCATTTTGCTTTAGACATCTCCTCATTTCTCTCAAGCCGGCTTCTTTGTCTGTAAAATTTCTTAAACCAAAACCAATGGTTATTAGATCAAACGTTCGATTTTTAAAGGGCATTTTTTCACCACTAAGTTGACAAAAATGACAATTCTTATAGAAACTCTCGTCTATCGATCTGTCTCTGCCTTCTGATAGCATATCCATATTGATGTCTGTCATAAATATTTTGGTATTTGGATACTCTCTTGATATTAGCTTAGCTATATCTCCTGTGCCACTAGCAATATCTAGCACCATTTCATCATCAGATATAGAGGCTAGCTCAACTAGAATTTTTTTCCATAGTCTGTGCATGCCTATCGACATAGCGTCATTCATGATGTCATAGTTTTCGGCAACAGATGAAAATACTTCTCCCACATGCGTGCTTTTATCTTTTTCATCAACCTCTTTAAAGCCAAAATGTGTTTTTTTATTCACAATTATCTGAGTCCCTAAATTTTATGAAATTATTGTATCTGCTTTCATCAATTTCTCCATTACTTAGATGATCTAAAACAGCACACTCTTTATTATTAATATGATTACAGTCATTAAATTTACATTTTTTTGATTGTTTATAGATTTCTTGAAAGCCAAAAAGTATCTCATCTTTATTCCAACCAGATATTGGCAAGTCTCTGACACCAGGAGAGTCAATAATGCTTATATCATTTTTAGTCTGATAAAGAGTAGAAATCGATGTGGTGTGCATACCTTGATTGTTTGATAGAGAATTGGTTTTTATTTTTTTACCCGTTAACAATGAAGTAATAGTAGATTTGCCAGCACCAGAGTTCCCGACAAAGAGAACACATTTCTTCTTAAGAAAATTTATAAGATTATTTATATTGAGCTCTTTTTTTGCAGATATCTTAATTATTTCTATATCTAACTTTTCATATACAGATAGATTCCTTTCATATAGTTCATCATGCTCAAGATCAATTTTATTACAGATAATAAAAGGCTTAATATCTGACAAAATGGTAGTCAAAATCCATTTATCAATAAACTCTGAAGTGGTTTTGGGTTGTGCGGTAAATAATATTCCAACATGACTTAGGTTGGCTGCAATTACCTTAGATTTACTATTTTCTTTTTTTCTTAAAGATGATTTACGGGGCTCCTTTGAAAGGATAACTCCTCTAATTTTTTTACTATCTTGAATTATTTCAATATTTACCTGATCACCAACAACGACATCCTTTATACCAATGCATGGAATATCTTGCTCCTTAGTTCGCACTAAGCAGCTATTAGAGTAGAATTCTATTACCAATCCGGTTTGAACTTTTGTCATATAAAGCACAAAATACACTAAAGGAAGAAATATAAAAAGTTATGAAAAGCATACAGTCAAAAGATAATCTCATTTGGATTGACTTGGAAATGACAGGATTAGATCCAAATGAGGAGAGAATTATTGAAATAGCGACTTTAATTACAGACTCGCAGTTAAATATTCTTGCAGAGGGCCCAAATTTAATTATTAAACAAACAACATCTTTATTGGACGCAATGGATGAATGGAACCAAAATCAACATGGTTCCTCTGGCTTGATAGACTTAGTTAAGAGCAGCAATATTACTGAGCAAATGGCAGAAATCGAAACTCTTGATTTCATATCAAAATATGTGGGAGAAAATCAATCACCCATGTGTGGTAATACTGTTTCTCATGATAGAAGGTTTTTAGCAAAATATATGCCTAGATTAGAGGCTTATTTTAATTATAGGCATATAGACGTTTCCTCCTTTAAAGAAGCAGCAGTAAGATGGATGAACGAAGCTCAAGTTTACGAAAAAAAAGGATCACATAGAGCTTTGGGTGATATCAGAGAGTCTGTCGCCGAGCTAAAATTCTATAAAAATCTTTTTATGCCTGAGGGCTAGTTAATCTTTTTTATTTAAAGGCTGAATATTCATTGGGAACTGGCTAACCTGTCCCTTATTTTCTTTAATTTTTGCCTCTCCAGTTTCCTTAACTTCATCTATTCTTATTATTGAATTTAGTGGTATATAACTTCTTTCAACTTTAGCGAACTCATTTTTTAATTTTTCTGATGTTGGATCTACAACTAGTTGTTTGTCTTTATTAAATATATAATCCTCAACCTCAATGAAACCATACATATCGCTTTGAAAAATTTGATTAGCAAAAACTTCATATATTTCACCAAGCTGGATGAAAATTATCTTGTAAACACTTTTAGATTTCATAATACTTAATTATATGGGTACGAAACTTTATATTAAAACCTATGGATGTCAAATGAACGAGTATGACTCGGATAAGACTGTAGATATTCTAAAAGAAAGAAAGGGAGTTGAAGTCACAAGCCATCCTGAAGAAGCAGATATTATCCTGCTTAATACATGCTCTATAAGAGATAAAGCTGAAACAAAAGTTTATTCTGAGCTTGGAAGATTAAACAAGCTTAAAGAAAAGAATCCAAATTTAAAGATAGGAGTTGGTGGGTGTGTGGCTACCCAGGAGGGAAGTAATATTAAAAAAAGAGCTCCTTATGTTGATTTAATATATGGACCACAAACTCTACACAGAGTATCCGATCTTCTAGAAATCGATACAAGCAAAGGTATCAAAGCAATAGATATCACTTTTCCAATTGAGGAAAAGTTTGACTCCCTACCAAAGCCAACAACAGGAGGGCCTTCAAGCTATGTTGCTATTATGGAAGGATGTTCAAAATATTGCTCTTTTTGCGTAGTTCCTTATACAAGAGGTGACGAGGTAAGTAGAAAACCTGAACAGATATTCGATGAAGTTGCCAGATTAGCAGAGCAAGGCGTATCGGAAATAACCTTTTTGGGTCAAAATGTTAATTCTTATATGATGCCTTTCAAAGGTAGAATTTTGAGGCTGTCTGATCTGATTGAAATAATAAGCCATATAGATGGCATTGAAAGAATAAGATATACAACATCTCACCCGTTAGATATGACTGAGGACTTAATCGAGGTCTATCAGTATGTCCCTAAGCTTGTTAGTCAGCTTCACCTTCCGGTCCAATCAGGATCAAATAGAATTTTAGAAAAAATGAAAAGAAACTACACTATTGATATCTTTACTGAAGCAGTAAATAAAATTAAATCTTACAGACCTGATTTAAGGGTTTCATCAGATTTCATCGTAGGGTTTCCTGGAGAGACAGAAAAAGACTTTAATCAGACTATGGATCTTGTAAACGAAATAAAGTTTGATTCCTCATTTAGTTTTATATATTCAAAAAGACCGGGAACCCCTGCTTCAAAATTAGAGGATTTAACTTCAATAGACGAAAAAAAAGAAAGATTAAAGATCCTGCAAGATCAGCTAAACTTTTATCATCGTGAACACAGTAAAAATATGATCGGGTCTATACAAAGATGTCTTGTTACAGGGGTTGCAAAAAAGAGTCCAGAGCAGTTACAGGCTAGAACTGAATGCAACAGAGTAGTAAATTTTAATTTTGAAAATATTAGTTTTATTGGAAAATTAGTAGACATAAAGATTACAGAGGCATTATCCTATTCTTTATTAGGTACTTTGCATAACTCAAGAGGTAAAAATTAGACTTAATGCAAGAAACACAAACCGCTCTTAAGAACGTCTCCCTTAAACCATCTAACGCAAACAGAATCGCTCTCTTCGTAGGGGAGTTAAATGGTAATTTAAAGTTAATTGAAAAAAGCTTTTCAGTTAAGATTTTTCACAAAGGTGATGAAGTAAAAATCACAGGAAAAGAAAAAGATATAAAGCATGCATCAGATGCAATCTTAGATTTATATAATTTAACAAAGAAAAATATCGAGCTAAGTAAAGAAGCTGTTCATCTTACCATTCAATCACATCTAAATCTGAGTCTTTCAAAAAAAGAAGAAATCATAGACCCAGAGATTCAGATAAAAACTCCAAAAAAAATTATTAGACCCAGGGGCTCAAACCAGCAAGCATATATAAATAAGATAAATAAATATGAAATAAACTTTGGTATTGGCGACGCGGGTACCGGTAAAACATATCTAGCAGTTGCTAAAGCTGTTGAAGCATTATTAAGCGATAAGGTTCAAAGAATAGTATTAATTAGACCAGCAGTAGAAGCAGGAGAAAAATTAGGTTTCTTACCAGGTGACTTATCTCAAAAAGTTGACCCATACCTAAGACCACTATATGACGGATTGTATGAGATGCTGGGGATGGAAAAAACCTCAAAATTAATTGAGAAGGAAGTTATTGAGGTGGCCCCATTGGCATACTTGAGAGGTAGAACACTTAACAACGCATTCATTATTATGGATGAAAGTCAGAATACAACAGTAGAGCAAATGAAAATGGTTCTAACAAGAATTGGTTTTGGTTCTAAGGCAGTTATAAATGGCGACCTTACACAGGTCGACCTTCCAAAGCATATAACATCAGGTCTAAATCATGTTATTCAAGTTCTAAATAACACAGATGGTATTGGTATAACTGAATTTTCATCAAAAGATGTTATTAGGCATCCAATTGTAAGAAAAATTATTGATGCTTATAAAAAATTTGAATCCACAGTTAATAAGTGAGCTTAATAATTACATCAGATGAGAGCATATCCATAGATAAAAATCTTGAAGATAGGCTGCACAAAATAGTAGAACTAATTCTTATAGAAGAAGATTCAAGAAACTCTGAAATAAATTTAAGATTAATGAATAACAAAGAAATGCAAGCCCTTAATGCTGAGTTTAGAAACAAAGACAGGCCTACAAATGTATTATCTTTTCCTAACGAAGATATTTCATCAAAATTTACTAATAATCTTGGCGATATTGCAATAAGTTGCGAGTATGTAGAAAAAGAAGCAGAAGATGAAGGTAAAACTTTTGATGAGCATATTATTCACATGTTAGCTCATGGTGTATATCATATACTTGGATATGATCATATAAATAATGAATTAGCTATGATCATGGAAAAGAAAGAAATAAATATTTTAAAAAAAATTAATATTAATAATCCTTATTAAATGAATCAAAAATTAGAAAGCGAAGACAGTCACCCTCCTTCGGGACTTATAGCAAAAATAAAAAAATTTTTTAGAAATCCCTTTTTCATAAAAACACAATCTGTTTCAGAAGTAACAGATTTCTTAAAAGATGCTGTAGATCTAAATATAATTGACAAAGAAGCTGAATCAATAGCCAATAAAGCAATCAAACTTGGCAATACTACTGTTAAAGAAATAATGGTGCCAAAAGTTGATATGGTTACTTTTGGCATAGATGAAAATATTAATTCAATAATAGAAAAAATTATTGAATCAGGACACTCAAGATACCCCGTATTAGGAAAAGAAAGAGATGAAGTTAGTGGTTTATTACTCGCTAAAGATATGTTACCCAAGATATATGATGGAAATGAGGATATTGACCTTGCTGAAATGCTCAGAGAGCCAAATGTTGTCCCAGAAACTAAAAAAGCAGATTCACTATTAGAAGAATTTAAAAAAGATAGATCTCATTTGGCAGTTGTTATTGATGAATATGGAACTATTTCTGGTCTTGTAACTATTGAGGATATTCTTGAGGAGCTTGTAGGTGAAATAGAAGATGAGCATGACATAGATGAAGATGAGATTGTTCAAATTTCAGATAAAAAGTACATTGCAGATGCAAAGGTAGAATTAGAAGAATTTACAGAATTTTTTAATCTTAAAACTGATCCATTGGAGATAGACGCAGAGACGCTGGGTGGATTTGTGATAACGCAACTTGGAGTCTTACCTAAGAAGGGTGACAAGGTCAAAATTGAAAACCTCAGCATAAAAGTTATTCACGCTGATGATCGAAAAATTGATAAGGTTCAAATAACAGTAACCTAATGAAATTAAGAGAATTTTTAATCCCATTTTTTTTTGGTTTAATCGGCGTTTTAGCTTTTGAGCCCTTCTCTATTAAGCCATTAATTATCCTGTCTTATGCTTATATTGTTAGAGAATTAATAGGCAATGATACATATAAAATATTCAAGTTGATTGTATGGTCATTTGGGCATTGGGGTTTCGGAATGTCTTGGTTAATAGTAAGTGTTTACTATTACGGAGAAACTTCTATATTGCTATCCTTTATTATATTTATATTATTAGTCCTTATTTTAACTGTTGTATTCGCACTACCATTATTGCTAATTAAATACAGGTTATTTCATGGGATAAAATCTGAAAAAATTATTAATTTATTTTTAATTACAAGCATTTTAGTCTTGTGTGAATTATCAAGAGACTATTTATTAAATGGTGTTCCTTGGTTGATACCTGGAATTGTTTTTCTAGATACATATATGCAGAATATTTATTCAATAGTTGGCATAGCAGGCGGCTCATCAATTATTTATATCATTGCGACATCAATTGCTATTTTTTGGAACAGAAGAATAACAATCTTTTTAGTTTCATTAATCTTATTTATACCAGTTTTTTATAGTGATAAAGAATTATCGGGTGATATAAAAGTTTCAATAGTTCAACCCTCTTCAGATCCTTTTTTAAAATACAAAAATGGTTATAAGTCTATTATTGAAGATAACCTTATCACCCTTCTAAAAAATACTGCAAAAGAATCAGAACTAATTGTATTACCAGAAGCTGAGCTCCCCTATACAATAAATTCTGAGGATTTTATTGAGTTTAAAAGCAAATTAGATCTAGATAATGCGTATTTTTTATTTGGTGTATGGGATTACTCAAATAACAAGCTTTATAACTCTTTTTTAAACCTGAATTCAGGACAAATATACAATAAACAACATTTAGTGCCATTTGGAGAATATATACCTTTTATTAGCTCTTTGAGAGGGTTAATTGATTTTTTTGATATGCCTATGTCAAATGTATCAAAAGGCACCAAAAATCAAGATAATTTTGCTATTGAGCTAGATAAAAGCTTAAAAATTGCTCCATTAATATGTTTTGATATAGCATTCGCAAATACAGTAAGAAAAAGCAACATAAGTTCAGATTTAATGATAAACATAAGTAATGATACTTGGTTTGGAGATTCAATTGGGCCATATTACCATCTTGCTATTACTAGAGTGAGAGCTATTGAAAATAATAGATGGATAATTAGATCTACAAATGATGGCATATCAGCAATTATCTCAAATAAAGGGACAATTGTTGATAAATTAGAAAAAGGAAAGAGTGGGGTTATAAATAGTGGTGTTAATATTGTTCAAGAAAGATCTATTTATAATATTTATGGATATTATTTACCCTATTTTTTATCAATATTATTCTTAATATCTTCAGTTATAATAAGTGCATGTATCAAACAAAGATCTTAGTCTTTTTCCTTATTTTTAATAGTTTTTTATTCGCAGACCTGGTTATAGAGGTTGATATTTCTGAACAAAGACTTTACGTTTTAGATAATAATGAAATTAAAGCATCTTATCCCATATCTTCATCTAAATATGGGGAGGGCAGTCAAGAGAATTCTTTCAAGACTCCACTTGGAGCACATGAAATTAAAGAAAAAATAGGTTCTGACACAAAAATTAATAATATATTTATTTCTAGGATTAATACAAAAAGATCAGCTGAAATTATTCATGACTTTATAGACTCTGATGATGATTTTGTTACATCTAGAATTTTATGGCTTGATGGGCTAGAAGAGGGAATAAACAAAGGCGGATCAGTTGACTCATATAGACGTTATATATACATCCATGGTACTCATGAAGAGGGTTTAATAGGTGTAAAAGCCTCTCATGGATGCATAAGAATGTTTAATTATGATGTAGTAGAGCTTTTTAATATGGTTAAAATAGGGACAAAAGTTCTTATTAGAAGCTAATATCCCTATTTTTTGTTAATTTATTAAAAATTACCAGCAACAGATGACATAGCAAAGTTCAATTTTTCCTTTCTATCATCAAAAGAAGGCGCTTCTGACAGTTTTTGCCCACTTTCAGCAAGCTTTACAAGTAATTCACTTGGCTTATAGGCATCATTTCCTGTTTTTTCATGATATTTCTTTAGTTTTTCAACAACAACATCAAGTCCCATAGCATTTGCATGATGCATGGGTCCACCTCTCCATATAGGAAAACCATATCCATTTATATAAACTACGTCTATATCAGCAGCTCTTTGTGCTACACCTTCTGACAAAATATCAGCTCCCTCATTAATTAGAGCAAGAATACATCTGTCTGTGATCTCATCATCGGATATCTCTCTTCTTGTAAAACCATTTTCAGAAGATATTCTTTCATAAATTTCTTCATTTTCTGGTGCAGGATTTGGCGCTCTTGATCCCTCACTATAGTTATAATAGCCTTTACCATTTTTTTGTCCAAATCTATCATTATCACAGAGATGATCTCCTATTTTTGCATGAAGTGGTGACTCAACCCCACTCAATTTTCTTGCTCGCCAACCTAAATCTAAACCAACTAAATCCATCATTCTAAAAGGACCCATATTTAATCCAAAAGATTCAATGGCTTGATCAATCTGGTGCGGAAGCGCTCCTTCTAGCAAAAGCATATTTGCTTGTGCTGTGTAATTAAAAAGCATTCTATTACCTATAAAACCTGGAGCGTTTAATGAAACAACTGCAGCTTTTTTAATTTTCTTACTTATACTCATTATACTTGCCAATGTTTCGTGAGATGTTTCTTCACCTCTCACAACTTCTAGCAATCTCATTATGTTTGCTGGACTAAAGAAGTGAGTACCCACTACCTTATCAGGCCTATTAGTAACTGATGAAATTGCATCAACATCTAATCCAGATGTATTACTCGCAAGTATTGCATTGCTTTGTACATGCTCATCTAATTTTTTAAATATCTCAAGTTTTAAATCAAGATTTTCATATACAGCTTCAATAGCAATGTCTACATCAGACAAGTCTTTATATTCAAGACTAGATGTAATTAAGCCAAAAACCATATCTTTTTGTTCTGGTGTCATTCGACCTCTTGAAACCATAAAATCATAATTTTTTTCAATTACTGAAAGACCTCTTTTAAGGTTATCTTCATCTTGGTCAATAATATGAACTGGAATGCCAGCATTCGCAAAGCACATTGCAATTCCTCCACCCATTGTTCCTGATCCAATAATTCCTGCTTTTTTAATGTCCATTACTTTCGTATCACTCGGAACATCTGATATTTTTGAGGCTGCTCTTTCACCAAAGAAAATATGAATCATGGCTTCTCTTTGAGGGTGTAATAGACACTCGACAAAGTATTCACCCTCTTTTTTTAAGCCTTCATCAAAATCATCAAGATTTATTGCAGCTTCAACACATTTAATAATTTGGCCGGGTGCAAATTGACCTTTTCTTGTTTTAGCAGCCAATGCTTGTGCCTCAACAAGAACATTCTCAGAACCCCTCGCTTCTATCATTTTTTCGTTTAAATCTCTTACTTTTGGATGTTTTCCTTCGCTATTTGCTTTTTCTTTTGCAAATGCTATCGCATCATCAACAACATTCTCTGATAAAAGATCTACAATTCCCATATCTAAAGCTTTTTTTGCAGGAACATGAGATCCTGAAAGCATCATTTTTAAGGCTTCTGATGGGCCTATAAGCCTTGGGAGTCTTTGTGTGCCTCCACCGCCTGGTAATAGGCCTAAATTAACCTCTGGAAGACCAACAAAGGCTGTTTTTGCAGCAATTCTATAGTTACAGCACAAAGCAGTTTCGAGACCACCACCTAAAGTTATACCATTCATTGCAGCTACAAGAGGTTTTGAGCAAAATTCAAGAACCTTAAAAACATCATTTAGACTATGACCACCATGCTCTCCGCCGAATTCAGATATATCTGCTCCAGCTATAAAAGCTCTTCCTTTACCAGTTAAAACAACTCCTACAACACTCTCATCAGCCTCCGCCTTAGCAATACCCTCGTATAATCCGTTTCTAACTCCCTCACTTAATGGGTTTACCGGTGGATTATCAACAGTAAGTAAAGCTATACCGTCAACAATTTCATAATGAACAGTTCCTTTCAATTTAGTCTCCGAAAATAAATTAGATATGCATTATACATAAAAAAAATGCATATTTATTACTCAAAAAGGGCAGGGCATGACAGCATTTTTAAGTTTATGAAATTATTTTATAAAAAATATTGATAATATAATATAAGTATATATAATAATGTATGTCAGCACTCCTCTCCCCCTATTAGAATTTGCTGACACTCTGGAATCATATGGAGGGCTCAGTCCCTCCATTTTTATTAAACATTTGAAATTATGAGTAAATATAAAGAATTTTTTGAAACCGTGATATTGGTAAGTGTTTTTGTAATATCTGTGCTTGCTATTGGCCCAATAGCCTAATATTAGCTAAATATATATAATTCCTACATGAATAAGTTTTTATTTTTATCACTTTGTTTTTTTATTAGCTTTAAAGCTTTATCATGTTCTGATCTTTTGGATTCAGACATGAGAATTCTAGACTCATCCGAATCAGAAAATCTTTGTAAATATGAAGGAAAAACTATATTGGTAGTAAATGTTGCCAGCAGATGTGGTTATACCTATCAGTATTCTGGCCTTCAAAATTTATATGAAAAATATCAAGATAACAATTTTATTGTTTTAGGTGTTCCTTCAAGAGATTTTTTCCAAGAATATTCAGATGAAAGTGCTGTAGCTGAATTTTGTTCAACTGAATATGGTGTCGAGTTTCCAATGTTTGCAACAGTAAAGGTCAGGGGCAAGAAAGCACACCCATTTTATAAGAAACTAAAAGCTGAATCAGGTGTTGAGCCAACCTGGAATTTTAATAAATATCTTATATCTAAAGAAGGCAAGGTTGTCTCAACTTTTAAATCTGGAGTTAAGCCTGATTCTGAAGAATTAATTACAGCAATTGAAAAGATTTTATAGTTTTATTTTGATACCAATACTATTTTTGGCTTATTAAAAGCAAAAATACCATTATCAACCACACCAGGTATATTATTAAGGAGAATTTCAAGAGCTTCTGGATTTGATATATCAATGTCCCTTATGTCCAATATATGGTTTCCTTGATCTGTAACAAATCCTGATCTGTAAATAGGAGTTCCGCCTAGAGACACAATTTTTCTAGCTACCAAACTTCTGCTTTCAGGAATTACCTCAACAGGCAAGGGGAAAGATCCAAGTTCTTTAACTAATTTTGAATCATCAACAATACATACAAATTCTTTAGACGCAGAAGCAACTATTTTTTCTCTGGTGTGAGCACCACCACCGCCTTTTATTAATTCATTTTTTGGTGAAACTTCATCTGCACCATCAATATAAAACTCTATATCTAGAACGTCATTTAAATCAAAAACTTTTATTCCTTTCTCTTTTAACAAATTAGATGAGGCCCCAGAACTTGAAACGGCTCCAGAGAAAAAATTTTTATACGCAGCCAACTCTTCAATAAAAAAATTGACGGTAGAGCCAGTGCCTATACCTAAAATTACTTCAGGGTGAAGTTTATCTTTAATATAATCAATTGCCTGTTTAGCAACATTTATCTTTGAGCCACTCATATCTGTATAATACAAGAAAAATAACAATAGATAATTACCTTGAGATTAAAAATAAAGAAAACAGGTTCTTTTAAGAACTCTAAAAGATATATAAAGCTAATTGAAGATGCATCTGTATATGATGTAGCAATAAACTCGCCCATAACATTTGCACCTAATTTATCTCTTAAAGAAAAGAATAAGATCTTTTTAAAAAGAGAAGATTTGCAACCAATTTTTTCTTTTAAAAATAGAGGAGCTTATAACAAAATAATCAATTTATCTGATTCTGAAAAGAAGAGGGGTGTTATAGCTGCCTCAGCGGGAAATCATGCGCAGGGCGTTGCAAGTGCATGTAAGAAATTAAGAATAGACTGCATTATTGTTATGCCAATAACTACACCTGAGATAAAAATCAAAGATGTAAAACGATTCGGTGCAAAAATAATTCAATATGGTGATAATGTTGATGCGGCATTAAAGGAAGCTAAAGCTATAGCAAAGGAAAAGAAATTAACGTTTGTGCATCCATTTGATGATCCATATACCATTGCTGGCCAAGGCACCATTGGAAAAGAAATTCTCGAAGATGATAATCACTATGATGCAGTATTTGTTCCAGTTGGGGGTGGTGGTATTCTGGCCGGAATCTCTTCGTGGATATCGCAACATAATAAAAAGATTAAGGTAATTGGTGTCGAAGTAGAAGACTCGGCGTGTTTTGCTGAGGCTATAAGAGCAAATAAAAGGGTTAAGCTCAAAGAGGTTGGTTTATTTGCAGATGGTGTTGCAGTGTCTCAGGTTGGAAGAAATAATTTTGATGTTTTAAAGGAATGCGTTGATGAAGTTATAACTGTATCTGTAGATGAAGTTTGTGCTGCTGTTAAAGATATATTCGAGGATACCAGAGTATTATCAGAACCTGCTGGAGCACTTGCTCTAGCTGGCCTTAAAGTATATTCAAAAACAATTAAACATAAAAATCTATTGGCTATTAGTAGTGGAGCAAACGTTAATTTTCAAAGATTAAATTTTATTGTTGAAAGATCTGAGCTTGGTGAAAATAGAGAAAAGATACTAAGCATAAAGATTCCAGAGAAACCAGGCAGCTTTTTAAAGCTATCTAGGGTATTTGGCAGTTCTCAAATTACAGAATTTAATTATAGAAAATCAGATTTAGCTGATGCATATGTGCTTGTTGGAGTTAGAACAAAAACAGAAAATTCATATAAGGCTCTAAAAAATAAATTAAAAAAATCAGGTTTTGCATACAAAGACTTAACAAGAAATGAAATTTCTAATGATCACTTAAGACACATGGTTGGCGGTAGAAATAATCAAAAAGGTAATAACAATGAAAGAATATTCAGGGGTGAATTTCCTGAAAAGCCAGGAGCTTTATTATCATTTCTAGAAAAATTTGGCAGTGATTGGAATATATCTTTATTTCATTATAGGAATCTTGGTTCTGCATATGGAAAAATATTAATTGGAATAGAAGACGACAGGCCTAAACAGCTATCACTTTTAAAACATCTTAATAAGTCAGGCACATCATTTACAGAAGAGACATCCAACAAAGCTTATAAAGATTTTTTGAAATAACTAATACTTTAATCTAAATTTAATTGAATATACTTCATCAGAAGGATTGTTCCATGGTTGATTGAAAGTTTCTGATTTAGAGTAATTTTCATCTTCTTCAAAATTACTTCCACCTTTTGAATAAACTAAGTAAATATAAGACAAGGGAGCAATTTCATACTTATATCTTATTTGAAATGAAACGACTCCCTGTGTAAAAGGCTTAAGCGATTCGTTTGAGTCATATAAGTAACCTTGTTTATCAGAAACAAGACTCCTAGGATTATCAGCTTGTAGAGCAACAAACTGACTTTTTAATCTTACTTCGTGTTTATTACCACTAAACCAATTTAAACCAACTGATACAGTATCTTGCTGAGAATCATATAAACCAAATTTATTATCTTCACTCCATATCAGCCATTCATTTTCTTTTCTAACCCTATACTGTAAATTTATTTTTAAATTGTCGTTTGGGAAATAGGATCCAGCTATTTTATAAAACTCTCGTTTGTAACCATTAGAGTCCCAAGAATTATATTTATCTCCTTGCTCAAAACTTATTCTCCAATCATAAGTCCAAAATTTATAGTTAATTGCTTCAAAATCTAGTGTTATATTTTTTTTCTTTTTTATTTTTACAAACGGAAAGTCAGGATTCTTTCTAGTAATTGTTGTATTTTTTCCAGATGTTTTAATTCCAAATTCAAATATTAGTTTAGATGTATCTTTAAATATAATCGCATTTTTGTTATCAAATCTTAAAGGATTAGAATTTCCAACCGTATCTGAATCATAATTTAGGTCAAAACCAAATTCGAATTGATCTATTGCAGAATTCTCTTGAAAATCTATTTTTTTCAACCTCCCTCCACCAAGTCCAACATGAATCCAGTCAGCCCTTCTAAGGTAACCAAAATCATTTAATTGAAAATCTTTATCAAAATATAAAACACTACCTGATATAAATGAAAAATTTGATGGTTGGAAGTTAAATTGAGATCTATATCCAAACTTTGAATCATCATTTTTTTCAGAAAAAAGTAAATCAGTAAAATAAGTCAATTGATCAGACTTTACACTTACATAGTCAATGACATTAACAGTTGCAGTCGAGTTATTAAAATCATCATCGACATGAGTCATCATATAGCCAAGAGTTTTATTTCCAAAGTCTGTCCTTGACCTTATGGCATAAAAATTTCTTCCAATAGAAAATGACTCATCATGCTCCTGTGCTGTAAAAAATCCTAATTCAGTTTTTCCCTTTTTTTGTGTATATCGAATCGCATAATCTATGTCAGAGTAATTCTTTTTTACATCTTCACATTCGACACTATCATTCTCTTCTTCGCAGTCATAACTTGGAGCAGAGCCAATTCTTCTTGTATTCATTACAGAGTAACGATCATAGTTATTAATATTAAAGAGGGACTGGCTCTCATTAAAGAAAGCTCTTTTTTCTGAATAAAAGGTTTCTTGGGCAGAAAAGTTTATCACCACATCATCACTCTCAGCTTGACCAAAATCTGGATTGAATGTTGCATTGATTTGTGTTCCAGTTCCTGAGTTATAAAAAATCTCTGCACCTATTTTATTGTCATTAAATTTAGTAATAGAGTTCTGATTAGAAGATACATATGGGAAAAAATTTAATCTTGATTTTGTATAGTTAGCAATTTCTAAAGAATCTAGTTTTTCAAAAAAGTCTGGCCTGCTGGCAGTAGATCCTGAGCTTGCAACCCATATTTGTTCTTTAGCTCTATATCGTGCGACTGAATATTTTATTTTTCTCTTATTTCCCTTTGGCTGGTTCATAAGAACAAGGTTCCAGGGCAAATAAAATTCAGACACCCAGTAACCATCATATCTTTTTGTTTTTGCTATCCAGTCTCCGTCCCAATCTGTTTTAAAATCACCCGTTTTAATCTTGATAGCATCAAAATAAGAGTCCCCTAAATTTATAGCTAATATATAAGCCTTATTTCCATCTCCATCAAAATCGATATTTACAGAGTTCTTATCGCTCAATGATGTCATTTCATCCCTTAGTGTTTTTTTAGACAACATAGATGCATTAGTTTGTTTATTTATAAAACCAACATAAATACCGTCTTTATTTGAGAATATATATGCCACTGTTTCGTCTTTTGATTTTTTTAAATTAAATGGAGAAGTTTGATAAAACTCATTTATAGAAAAAGCATTCTCCCACTCAGGTTCATCTAAAATGCCGTCAACCTTAATAGACTCGGCTTTTATAAATATCGCGAAAAAAAGAAGGATAAAAGAAAAGAAAACTTTCATAATATATATATATTTTATATATCAGTTATATGAAAGTATACGAGACTGAGTGAAAACTCTTTGATACCTCAAATCATGTGGCTCAGCTATATCTTCAGATAGTATTTGAAAATCATATCCAAGACCAATAATGATAGGTTTTTGCTGATGATTTGCAAGACTAGACAAGGCCCTATCAAAATAGCCTCCGCCGTATCCTATTCTATAACCATTGATATCAACTCCAACAAAAGGAATAAACATTGCATCAAACATATGAGGCTCTAAATATTTTTCATTATCTACTTCAGCAATTCCATACTTGTTTTTTATTAAAGTATCTTCCCTAGTTAATAAATTAAATTTCATTTTTTTTTCAGATAAAATTTTTGGCACATATATATTATGAGAATGTCTATGTATTTCTTTTTTTAAAAGGTCTATTGTTATTTCTCTATTGTAAGGAAAGTATAGGAGCACATTATTCATTTTGGAAAAATCAAAATTATTTATTATATTTTTTTGTATTTTATTATTTAATTTATTAATGGTTTCGGAGGAAAGAGTGCGCCCCTGCTCAAGAAGTGATTTTCGAATTTTATTTTTCACCATAAATTGCGCCGAGGCTAACAAACCAAATCACCGCCATGTGCTCTACCTGAACCGAAAGGTCAGGTGGTGAATTTCATATCAAATCAGGCTTCCCTGAGATAGGTACTGCTCAACAATGACAGTGGAATATCACCTATTTAATAGTATCGGTTCAAATTTATTTACACATTAGCGAATGAACCAGAATGTCTTAAAAAGTATATGATATAAATTTTATTTGATAAAGATTATTTTTTAAGCGCAAGATCAATTTTTTTAATCATTAGTTCAATTTCTTCATTGGAAGCTGAGGAGCTATTGCTAGGATTTGAAATTAGTTTATTTGCAAGAGTTAGTCCTGCAATAATAAGAGCATTATTTTTGTCAGTTATTGAGTCTAGTTCATTATTAAGCATTTGAGAGGCTTTAATAAGTTGATCCTTTTCTTCAGGAGGACATGCCAGAGTCAGATCTCTTCCAAATATTCTTAAAGATAGAGTTTCCATCTCACTCATTATGCTGACCTGATTTTAATTTTTTTTCTAATGAATTAATTTCTTTATTTAGGTTAATCTTTATTTTCTTCCACTCCCTCTCTCTGAGTATGTATGAATCAATAATTCCTTTTTGCTCATCAAATCTTTTTAAAAGAAGATTTATTTTTTCTTCTAAATTTTCAATAGATGAATTATTTTTTTCTGACATAGGACAAGTTTAATTGCACATTGAAGAATTGGAAAGTTTGTTTAATAAAAGAGTAAAATAAGTTATGGATAAAAACATATATAAAAAACGTCGTGAATCATTAAAGCATCATTTACCAGATGGCTGCGCACTAATCATTCCAGGAGCAGACTTACAATATAGAAATTCTGATTCTTCATATGCATTAAGGCAAGAGAGTAGTTTTTACTATTTATCAGGATTTTGCGAAGCCTCATCATTAATGGTCATATTAAATAGCGGCGAAAATATTTCATCAATAGTTTTTGTACCACCCAAGGATAAATTAAAAGAGATATGGGACGGATATAGGGCGGGGCCAGTTGGCGCTGTTGAAGATTATTTTTTTGATCAAGCCTTTGAAAATTCTAAGATTGATGACCTGATGCCAGAATTGCTTCAGGGCATCAAAAGAATATATTATCCAATAGGCAAGAAAGCTGGCTTTGACCAGAAGGTCATTGATTGGACATGCAGCGCAAACTCTAAGGACAGACACTCACAATCTATAGACATTGTAGATGGGTCTTCAATGATAGGTAATTTAAGACTAATTAAAGATGAACATGAGATAGCAATAATGAAACGTGCTTGCGATATTTCAGCAGAATCATTTGTTGAGGTTATGAAGGCTATTAAGCCAGGAGATAATGAGCAACTAATTGAAGCAAAATTCTTATATGAATTTGGTAAAAGAGGTGGAAGGTTCCCAGCATATACACCAATTGTTGCTGGTGGAGAAAATGCTTGCGTGCTTCATTATATAGAGAACAATAAAGATTTAAATAAATCTGATTTAATTTTGGTTGATGCAGGATGCGAATATAAAATGTATGCATCAGATATTACAAGAACCTTTCCAGTTGGCGGTAAATTCTCTGATGAACAGTTGGCTATTTATAAAATTGTTTTAAGGGCAAATAAGGCTGCCATCGATGCGGTCAAAGTCGGTAACAATATCATGGAACCACAACTAATATCAGAAAAAATCATAACAGAAGGATTGGTTGAGCTTGGTTTACTTAAAGGCGATGCTGACATTCTTCATGAGCAGGGTGCTTTTAAAGACTTTTATATGCATAAAATAGGTCATTGGCTAGGTCTTGATGTCCACGATGTTGGCGATTATATGGAGGACGGAGACTTTATGAAATTTAAACCTGGCATGGTAACCACTATTGAGCCTGGCATTTATATAAGCAGCTCAATGGATGTAGACGATAAATGGAAGGGCATAGGCATAAGAATAGAGGATGATATTTTAGTTACAGAGTCTGGGAATGTTAATCTTACTGCTAAAGTTCCATCTGATCCTGCTGAAATTGAAAAATTAATGGCCTAAATTCATGCATGCTCCAATAACCATTTCTGGCGGAGGTATTATTGGCAACTATATCGCTATCAGGCTAAAAAGAAATAATATCGACACAGTAATAATTGAAAAATCAAAGGATGAGGAAAGCTCATTACCTGATATAAGAACATTAACTCTCAATAATCACTCTGTATCTTTGTTAGAAGAGGAAGGGATAGTAATTGATACTGCTCCAATCAAAGAAATACATGCAATGGATGGCGAGGGGTCTGGAAAAATACAATTCTCTTCTGATGATATAAATGAAAATTATCTTTCTCATGTTGTCTCATTTAATGTTCTTCAGAATGCCCTTAAACAGAGGTGCAAAAATGCAACTATTTTTTCAAATGAAATTAAATCCATACAGAACTTAAATAATGAAAATATTTATGAAGTAATTCTTAGTGATGACAGAGCTATCAAAACAAGTTTAATTGCAGGTTGCGACGGAAGAAATTCTAAAGTAGCAAAGATTTCTGGATTATCAAGTATTTACTCTGAGTATAGGCAGACTGCTATAACCTTTATTGCTGAAATTGAAAATAGCATGGATATAGAGACTGCTTTTCAGGTTTTTTCTGAAAAGGGAATTTTTGCACTGATGCCAGTAATTAATAAAGATAATAGAAATAATAGATGTACGATTGTCTGGTCAATAGATAACAACAGATTAGAGAAGAAAGACATAAAAAACTATGTGAAGAAAAATTTATGTTATTTTGAGTCTAAGCTAAATATGAAGATGAAAGTTCATTCTGAAATTCTTAGCTTTAAACTATCTAAGCATTATTTTGAAGATTACAGTAAAGAATCAGTCGTTTTAATTGGTGACGCTGCTCACTCTATACATCCCTTAGCAGGACAAGGAATTAATTTAGGTTTTGCTGATGCAGATATTTTTTGTGAAGAGGTTATAAAAGCATTCTCAAAAGGTTTTCCAATTAATGAAAATGTAGTTTTAAAAAGATATGAAATTAGAAGAAAAGGCATGAATCTTTTAATGTTAAGATCTATGGATTTTTTTGTTAATTTTTTCAGCAATAGCAATCTTTATGTAAGACTCATAAGAAACTGGGGGCTGAATAGGATTAATAAAACAAGATTTCTAAAAGCATTTTTCATAAAACATGCTTCTGGAATAAATAAGATCTGATTATATTTTTTGACCTTTTGCTCTGAGCTCTTTTAGGACTACGCTAATACCTTTTTTATCAATTATTCTCATACCTTTTGCAGATACTTTTAGGTTAACGAATCTATTCTCAGATTCTACCCAGAACTTATGCGTATGCAGGTTAGGAAAAAACTTCCTTTTAGTTCTGTTCTTAGCATGAGAAACATTGTTCCCAGACTGTGGTATCTTACCTGTTACTTGACATATTTTACTCATAGAAACGCGATTTTATAGAACACTGGAGCACATAGCAATACTATTATGAAACAAATTTTTTTATTACGTCATGCTAAATCAGATTGGAGCAATATTACACAACAGGATTTTGATAGGCCTCTTTCAAAAAGAGGAGTTAGAGATGCTCTATTAATGTCACAGCATATGCTTAAAATGAATCTTAAAGTTGATAAAGTTTTTTGTAGTAGTTCTATGAGAACTAAAGAAACATTTGATTTATGTGCAGACGGTTTAAATTTTGAGATTAATAAAGCTAGCTATCAAGATGATCTTTATTTTGGCGAGTTGGAAACAATATTCTCATTAATTAAAAATCTTGATAGGACCTGGTCTTCAATTTTAATAGTTGGTCACAATCCCACCATGCATGTTTCACTAGAAGCTTTAACAAATTCAAAGATAGAGAAGTTTCCTACAGGGTCTTTGGCAGAAATAGTTTCAGAAAATCAATGGAAAGACATATCATTGGGGGAATGTCAGTTAAAATCTTTTATTAGGCCAAAGGAGCTGAGATCTTGAAAGATATAAAAATTAAAATTTTAAATCCATTAATGGGTAAGTCGATTCCTCTTCCAGCCCATGAAACCCCTGGTTCTGCGGGTCTTGATTTAAGAGCATGTCTTAAAGACAAGGTTACACTCAAGGCTGGATCTACGCACCTAATACCAATAGGGTTTGCAATGTATCTAGAAGATGAGGGCTTAGCTGCACTGGTTGTGCCAAGATCTGGTCTTGGTTCTAAGCACGGAATAGTGCTTGGCAACTTGGTTGGTTTAATTGACTCAGATTATCAGGGTGAGTTAATGGTTCCAGCATGGAATAGATCAGATAAAGATTTTCAAATAAATCCAGGTGATAGGATAGCTCAAATGATTATTGTGCCCATTGTTCAAGCAAATTTTAATATTGTTGATAGTTTTGAAAAGACAAAAAGAGGAGAAAAAGGTTTTGGTAGTTCTGGAATAGGTTAGATACTTATTTTTTCTTACCAAATCTTTCTTCAAACTTCTGAACTCTTCCGCCTGTATCAATAATTTTCTGTTTTCCTGTATAGAACGGATGACATGAAGAGCATATATCTAAAGATAAATCTTCTGATAAAGTGCTCATAACAGAGAAGCTATTACCACAACTACAAGTAGCTTTTATTTCAGAATATTGAGGATGTATATCGTTTTTCATAATAAAATCAAATTTGGATGAGAACTATAACAAAAAACATCTTGTTTACAATCAAAAAATGAAAATTTTTTTTTATGACGTAGCTGTTCCACTGCCTATTAGGCATTGTTTTACATACAAGTCAGATCAATTAATAAGAAGAGGCTCAAGAATAGTAATTCCCTTTGGAAGTAGAAAACTAATTGGAATAATAGTTAAGAAGATTATTCCACATGAGGTTATCAAGAAGGACAAATCAATTAAATGTATTGATTCTGTCATAGATCAATTTGCATTATTTGAAAACAGTATCTTTGATACTATTATCTGGGCATCTGAATATTATCACCATCCTATCGGAGAAGTATTCCAATCCTTTATTCCAACAAGCCTCAGAAAAGCCAAAACAAACATAGATATAGACGAATCTCTAGTTAATAATTCAATTTATGAAATCGAGGAGCTTGATAAAAAATTTGGGTTAACCCCTTACCAGTCAAAAGCAGTAAATAGGCTTTCTAATCTTAAAGGGTTTAAACCATCTCTTTTATATGGTGTTACGGGGTCTGGAAAAACAGAGGTCTATCTCAGACTAACCGAAGACTTAATAAAGAAAAAAAAATCTGTGTTAATTCTTGTGCCTGAAATAAATCTTACGCCACAGCTTCTTAAGAGATTTGAATCAAGATTTAAGGGCGAGATTGGTTTATATCACTCCAAACAAACGCCAAAAAAAAGACTTAACACTTGGCTAAAAGCCAAATTTGGAAAAATTAATATAGTTATTGGCACAAGATCATCAATTTTAATGCCACTAAAAAATCTTGGTTTAATCATAATAGATGAAGAGCATGATCAATCATATAGACAATCAGATGGCTTTAAATTTTCTGCAAGAGATGTTGGAATTAAAAGAGCTCAGGAGGAGAAAATTCCAATAATTTTAGGCTCTGCCACTCCTTCCTTACAGACTCTTAGGCTTGTGCAAGAAAAAAAATATAACAAGATTGATATGTTAACAAGGATTGATGGCAAAGCTCCGCCAAGGCTAATTACTTTGGACATTAACAATAGTAATTTGGAAGGAGGAATGGCTGAGGAAACAGTAGATGCTATTAAAGCAACTCTTAAAAAAAATGAACAAGTTTTAATCTTTATCAATAGAAGAGGGTTCGCGCCAATATTTCAATGTGGACAATGTGGCTGGGTTGCTGAATGTAAATCATGTGACTCAAATCTTGTTTATCATCAAAACAAAAACAGACTTATTTGTCATAGATGTGAATCAGCATATCTCCCTAATAGTTCATGTCCAGAGTGCGGTAAAAAAGATTTTTATTTTCATGGAACTGGTACCGAAAGAATAGAAGAGATACTTAGTAAAACTTTTCCAGATACTCCAATAATAAGAGTAGATCAAGATTCCACAAAAAAAGTTGGCTCAATGGATAAAATTATTCAAGATATTAATTCTGCTGATGCAGCAATACTTGTGGGTACTCAAATGTTAGCCAAAGGACATGACTTTCCTAAAGTGACATTAAGTATTATTTTAAATGCAGATAATGGCTTAATTAGTCCTGAGATAAATGCCTTAGAAAAGATATCTCAGTTGCTTATTCAGGTTTCTGGCAGAGCAGGCAGGAATAATAATCTTGCAAAAGTTCTCATACAAACGAGATATCCTGACGACATTAATCTTAATAAAATTAAAACTGGAGATTACTTAAGTTTTGCTATGCAATGCTTAAGTAAGAATAAAAAGATTGGATTGCCGCCATATTCTGCAATGTGCATGCTGAGATGTTCTTCACCAACACAAAAAAATAATATAAATTTTCTTAATAAAGCCGTAAGAGAGCTTAATAAAAAATCTGATTTAAGTGTTATTGGCCCACTTCCATCTTTAATTTCAAAATCAAAGGGTAACTTTAGACATAATGTATATATTCAAGCCAACCAAAAATCTCAACTAAATAGAATTCTTAAAAGACTTATAAAAGAGTTAAGTGATTGGCCAGAATCAAAAAAAGTCAAATGGACATTTGATATAGATCCTATTGAGATAAATTAGGTATAAATTTTTATAATTTGGCCAGGGTATATTGATTTGTTCTTAAGGTTATTATTTTTACTAATTGATTCAACAGTAACTCCAAACCTTATAGCTATTTCAGACAGAACATCGCCTTTTTGGATTTTATATTCTAAAAAATCACTATTGGAATTTATGGATGTGCCTTCGATGGGAGCTTCTATGAAATAATTATGAATTCCTAAAAAAATTGACCTTGCAATCATTCTTCTTCCAGGTTTTCCCTTGAGCCTTGAAGCATCTTCTGGATTAGTGATGAATCCTGATTCAACAAGAACGGAGGGAATGTCTACAGACTTAAGCACTCTGAAATCAGCAAACTCAACGTTCTTTTTATGAATTTTTGTATAAGGGTCTCTTTTTAGTTGATCTAATATTTTAGTTCCAAGAATTTTACTTTGAATAATTTTATTTTCATATATTTGTGGGTAAAGTTCTCTGGCATAATCTTCGTCAAAATCGGTGGGCTTTAAATTTTTTATTTCAGCCATTATTCGTTTTCTTTCTTTCTCGGATAAGTTTCTTGCTATGGTGCTTGATGCCTCTTCAGACCATATAAAAACTGATGCTCCTTTAACAGATGACAATCTAAAACCATCAGCATGGATAGAAATAAAAATATCAGCACCATTCTTTCTTGCACTCTGATATCTATCATTAAGGCTAACAGTATTGTCTCCATTCCTGATCATGATTGGGTGATAGCCTTTTGTATCTCTCAAAGTTCTCTCAAGCTCTTTAGCAATAAGTAGAGTTACATCTTTTTCTAAGATATTATTTGGACCAACAGCTCCAGGATATTTGCCGCCATGACCCGCATCAATTGCAACATTAATATCTCTAATATTTTCTTTCAGCGTCTTGTCTTTCTTAATTTTAGTAGATAATAGAACGCCATTATCTGTTTCTTTCTGTATTGGTTTGTTCCAAAAAACATTGTCATATAAGTCAATAACTATTCTGGTTATGCCATTTGAATTTGATGCTCTAACTTTTTTAATAGGATAGTTATATATTTCCTCAATAGGCTTTGTAAGTTTTGAATCATTTATTTCAATGACTATTCTTGATGGATTTTCAAGAGAATATGAATTTATGTATGCTACTTTGTCTAAATTAAATGAAATTTCAATAGCATCATTCTTGCTTTCATTAATTTCATTAAAAAAAACTTCATTAGCTTGTAAAAAAAAAGAAACTAAAAGCAAAGGTATATATTTATTCATATTTTTTTGCCCAATTTATAAAAATATTTGATCCAAGATTAATATCAATTTTACGCATATTATCTAAATGTGAAAATTGGATTTTAAGATCATAGTCTCTTTGAAATTGAAGTCTTTCGGGCCATTCAATTAATATAATTTTCTTTAAATCTGTATCTCTATCCAGATTAAATATATCTATGTCTTGAGCCTCATTAGTTCTGTAGAGGTCTATATGCAAAAATATTAAGTTATTAAACTCATATTCTTCGCAGAGAGTATAGGTAGGACTCTTTACTAATTCTTTCCAACCACAGTGTTTTATAATTGATCTAGTAAGAAAAGTTTTACCCGCACCTAAATCTCCTTCAAGATGAATTTCAATATTCTTTTTTTTGTAATGCTTTATGACTTCAGCAATTTCTTTTCCAAAATTACTTGTTGCATCATCGTTTTCAAGGATTATGTTTTTCATGAGTTCAAAAGTTTTCTTATTATAGGAATTAAAGCGCTCGCATTTAAGCCAATTTCTCCATTTTTTTTTGCAAAAATTTCTCCAGCCTTTGCATGAATAGCTACAGATAGTAAGCTAGCATCTTTTGTAGAAAGGCCTTGAGCGACCAAACCACTAATTACTCCACTAAGCACATCTCCAGTACCACCAGTTGAAAGCTCGGGTCCGCCATTTTCGCACACATATGTTTCATTAGTATCTTTTATGTAAATTAATGTCCTATTTCCTTTCAAAATAACAGATGATGCATTAAATTTTTTTGATATAGCTTTTGCAGAGTATTCTCTTTTATCTTGGATTTCAGATATAGAAACATCAAGCAAATTGCTAGCCTCACCCGGATGGGGTGTCAGAATTGTTTCAAGGGAGGTCAATACTTTATTTTGTTTTAGTTTTTTAAAACCACCAGCATCAACTATAACTTTTAAGTCTTTTGGAATATTATCAAGATAGCTTGATATTAAATTTGACCAATCATCATCTTTTAAGCCAGGACCAAAAAGTAATACATTTAATTTTTCTGATATGGGCACATATTTTGTAATACCCTTAGTCATTATTTCAGGATTCCTCACCAGGGATGCTTCAAGGTTTGATTTGTGAGTATAAAGACTGACCAAGCCAGCACCAGTATAAAGACATGCTTCGGAGGCCATAATCCCAGCGCCTCCCATACCTTCAGAGCCACCAACTACGAGCGCTCTGCCATTTTTTCCCTTGTGAGAATCAAGCTTTCTTTTAGGTAAAACAATATTTATATCATCAAAACTATAACTTTTCATAATAAAGCTATTTTCTAATATAGTATCCTAATCTGTCTGAGTGGAATGAGCCCATAAAGATTTTATCCTCTATTGGTACAGCTATAGTTGGTAGCCCAAAGACTGTTTTTTTGAATGAATCCTCATTAAAAACCTCGAATGTCTCATTATCAATCTCATATATAGTAAAAGGTAGAGAACAAGCTGGTTTGTTTATGCAGTCACCAGCATCATTGGGCTGGAAGTCTAAAGATGTAATCCATGCTGAGTTTTTATGTAAGAAAATATTATCTGGAGATTCAACTTTAAAGCTGTTAACTATTTTATTAATAGATAGATCAAATCTCACAATCTTATCTCCTTGGTTGTAGCTAATAAACAATATGTTTGATCTCTCATCCAATGTAATGCCATTGGGACCGCTGCCTTCAGAATTAGGTATTTCTTTAAAAGAATTGCCATCCCATTTTACAACCAACCCAGAATCATTCTTAAAAAGAGAAGTCCTCAACCATTTCACCATATCGATATCGCGCGGATACATGTGTGATGCATAAAAAGTTCCATTTCGTTTTAAGGCAACATCATTGAAATAATATTTGTCCGGTACATTAATACAACCCTTCCATACTAATGACCAGTTTTGCAGTGAATCATCCGTTTTAATTAACTCGAATATTTCGATTGTTTCATTTGGATAGTGATTGATAACATTAAATTGGTACCGACCATCTTCCCTTTGAACCAAGTCAATGCCGTGCGGTCCAAAAACATTATTTTGGGGACATGCTGCATCTCCCCAGATATTTTGATCAAAGGTAATAATAGGTTTAATTTTTTTATTATCAGCCAACCTCAGCAGGGCAAAATCTCCAGCTGATGTATTTCCATAAGGACTAATACCTCCAAATTCTGAAATTAAAAGGAATTTGTTATCTGGCGTTACAACAATATCCTCAGGATTAGAGAAACCACAAATTACTGAAATAACGTTATCAGACTTGCACTCATTTATATTTTTTTGAGGACCAATATAATCAGTTGAAACAATAAAGAATGCCAATATCAACATCATTAATGATATTGAGGTAGTAAATTTATAATAATGATTTAAATATACTGGAAGAATATTTTTTATCTGTTTAAGAAAAAAAATTACAAACAAACCCCTAATACATAAAAGAATTCCAAGGATTAATGTCAGCAAAATCCATAACCTTTCTTGCCAATCAGTATTGATAGAAAAGACAATTAAGGAAATGCCCAATGTAAAAGTTAGAGCACCTAATATATTTAGATTTTCTGCTTCGTTAACTTTTTTGCATATGAAAAATATAAATGGTTTTATCCATAAAAGGGCGGATAAGGATAAGAAAAAGAAAAAATAAAAATAATTCATATACCGGACCTAATCAAATCGTTCTTTAATTATCTTAACGATTTCAATAGGCTTGTCCAATGGCACATGGTGGTATGCTTCCAAGACCTCAAAGAAGTCCATTATATCGGAGTAAGTATTTTTTATATTTTCTAGGATATGGCCATTTGTAAGCAGACTTTCTGAACCATGCACAAAAAGGGCAGGACAAGTAAATGAAAATTTATAATCAAATAGTCTTTCAAGGCTTGTAAAAAGCACATCGTCAAAACGCCATCTCCAGCCGTTCTTAGTTTTTTTTATTGAGTGTTCAGCAATATATCTGACATACCAATCATTTTGACAATCTTGTTTTGGCATTAATCTAAATCTTTTAAGAATGGTTTCTTTGTCAGGATAATATTTAATCATCCTTAGCGGACCCCCTTTATGTTGAGATGGGTCATATCCAGGAGGTCTTATAAAGGTATCAATAATAACTAAATCTGTAATTAGATCTTTTCTTTCTGAAGCCACATAGCCTGCAACATGGCCGCCAAGTGAATGACCAACGATGCAAACTTTTTTTATATTATGATCTGAAATTTCTTTCTTTATAATAGAAATTACACACTCTCCAAAGTCCTTAATTCTATATTTTTCTCTAAAATCCGAACAACCCATACCAGGTAAGTCAATTGCTATTATGTTTCCAACGTCTTTTAATTGAGGTGCAATTGGATCCCACCATTTTTTATGTGCTCCTGTACCATGAATCAGAATAATAAGATTCTGATTGGTATTTTTTGATACCCATTTTGAATAAGATACATTTCCTAATGGATCAGCCAAAATCTTGTCTTCTGGTTTATCTTGGATGGCTCTATGAAACCAATCTGGCGCTTCAATAATATCTCTATTTAGATTGTTAGTTATTTGCATAGACAGTATTCTAAGCTAAATGAAATAAAATTATGAATAATCTTACTTTAACTCCAGCTGCAACGGTACTTCTTATTAGAGACAACAATGATGGTATAGAGGTTTTAATGGTGAAAAGATCCAAAAGACCTCCATTTGGAAATTTATATGTTTTTCCTGGAGGAAAAATAGATGAATCTGATAAAGCGGAAAAATTTTCTGATTTTTGCATAGGTATAAATGATGAAGAAGCTTCAAAAAAACTTGGAATTAGATCTGGAGGTCTTTCATATTGGATCGCCTGCATAAGAGAGTGTTTTGAAGAAGTGGGGATACTTTTAGCAACAAAAGAGAATGGTCAAGAGCTTGATCTTAACGGATCAGAAAAACAAAAGTTTGATAATTATAGAAAAATGCTTTTAAACAATGAAATAAATCTATTTGATATATGTCAAAAAGAAGGCCTTATTTTAAATCTGACGAATATTGAACCATTTTCTCACTGGATAACTCCAGAAATCGAAATTAAAAGATTTGATACAAGATTTTTTATTGCATATTTACCCGCCAAGCAAAAAGAAGAGCATGATGGTAATGAGTTAACTCAAAGTGTTTGGATTAATCCAAAAAAGGCTATAGAGAAGGCTTTTAATGGTGAGATGCCAATGATAATGCCTACAATAAGAAACCTTCAAGAATGTTCTGAGTATGATTCGGGGATTGAGTTATTAAAAGAGAGATCTAAATTTACTAGTGAAGATATTCCTGCAATCTTACCAAAATTTTTTAAAAAAGAAGGGCAGTGGGTTGGCCTGCTCCCTGATGACCCAGATTACGATAATTATTAAAATATATTTATGGATTTAATAAAAAAGATTACTGCCCCAAATCCTAGCGTATTTACCGGACAAGGAACAAACTCTTATTTGATTGGAAAAGAAGATCTTACCTTAATTGATCCTGGTCCAAACATTAAAGAGCATATTGATGAATTGCTAAAAGTAGCTGATGGAAAAATTAAAAGAATTGTAGTTACCCATACTCATACAGATCACTCTCCGGCCGCATTACCAATTTCAAAAATATTAGAAGTGCCTATGTATGGAAGGCTGGTTGAAGGAGATTCTTCATGGGAAGATGAAACTTTTGTACCTGATATAGTGTTAAATGATTCGGATATTATCAAAACAAATGAATACACACTTCAAGCCATTCATACTCCTGGACATGCCTCAAATCATTTTTGTTTCTTGATAGAAGAAGTTAATTGCTTAATAACTGGCGATCACATTATGGATGGATCAACTGTTGTTATTGGCCCCCCAGATGGAAACATGTCTGATTATTTGGCTTCTTTAAAACACTTGCTTGAATTTAAAATAGATTTTTTTGCACCAGGACATGGTAATTTTATGCATGAGCCAAAGAAGACTATTCAATCTATCATTAGGCACAGGCTAACAAGAGAAAATAAAGTTATTAGAAAGCTTGAAGAGCTTGAAGAAGCATCATTAGAATTGCTTACCAAATTAGTCTATGACGATGTTCCAGAACAACTTCACCCAATTGCTAGATTTAGTCTCGAAGCTCATTTAATTAAACTCATAGATGAGTCTATAGTAATGAAAAAAAATGATTGTTATAAGAAAACTTAGTCTTTTTTAGTTTTCTTTATTAGTTTCTCCTCTATTGCTTCAATATCTATATCTTCAATAGAGTCTTCCTTTTTATCTGGCAATTTTTTTATATTTTCTTTGGCTTCAATTTCTATAGAAGGTTTTTCAAGATCAATCTGTAGTTCTCTGAAATTTTTTGACAGAACATCATCATAACAATCTCCTTGATCATATGATTCTCTTGTATCCCCATCTTTATTTATAGGGTGAGGTCTATGAAAATTTGGGTGCATCTGCATGCACTTTATAGTCTCTGCTGGTGAGTAAGAGGTATTTTTACTATTAAATTCCTCTAGCTTACTTGGAGCTATTGAGCAGCCTATTACTCCAAATAATAATATGATTATTGAGTTTATTTTCATAAGCTTTTTTTATTTTCAATCAAAGATTCAACAACACTTGGATCCGCAAGTGTTGATGTATCACCAAGGCTTGATAAATCGCCTTCTGCTATTTTTCTAAGTATCCTTCTCATAATTTTCCCCGATCTAGTTTTTGGAAGACCAGGCGCATTTTGAATAAGATCGGGTTTGGCTATGGCACCGATTTCTTTTGCTACAAATTGCTTAATCTCATCATTAAATGCTTCATTAAAGGATTCACCTACCATCATTGTTATATATGCATATATGCCCTGACCTTTAATAGGATGGTCAAAACCAACTACAGCCGCTTCTGCAATTTTAGGATGGAGCACTAAAGCGCTTTCTATTTCAGCAGTTCCCAACCTATGACCAGAAACATTTAGAACATCATCAACTCTCCCTGTAATCCAGAAATATCCATCTTTATCTCTTCTAGCCCCATCACCGGTAAAATATATGCCTTCGTACATTGTGAAGTATGTATCAATCATTCTTTTATGATCTCCGTATACGCTTCTTATTTGGCTTGGCCAAGACTGTTCGATGACAAGATTGCCTGAATTTTCTCCCTCAATAGTAGTACCATTTTCATCATATAGTTGAGGTTTTACTCCAAAAAAGGGCAAAGTTGCCGAACCAGGTTTTGTTGGCGTTACTCCAGCAATAGGTGAAATTAGCACCGACCCTGTTTCTGTCTGCCACCAAGTATCAATAACTTCACACCTAGATTTTCCAACAACTTTATAGTACCAGTCCCATGCTTCTGGGTTAATTGGTTCACCAACAGTTCCAAGTATTCTCAAGCTATCTCTTTTGGTTATTTCTACAGCATCATCTCCTTGTGCCATTAGAGCTCTAATAGCTGTGGGAGCAGTGTAAAAAATAGTTATGTCATATTTGTCACAGATTTCCCAACATCTTGAGGCAGTTGGGTAGGTAGGAATACCCTCAAACATTAATGTTGTTGCCGCATTTGATAAAGGACCATAAAGAATATATGTATGACCTGTAATCCAGCCAACATCAGCAGTACACCAGTATTTATCATTAGGCCTTATACCAAAAAGATATTTAAAACTCATATGGGCACCTAAAAGATACCCCGCTGTAGAATGAAGAACACCCTTAGGTTTCCCAGTAGATCCAGATGTATACAGAATAAATAAGGGATCCTCTGAATCCATAGGCTCTGGTTTACAGACAGAATCAACCTTATTAACTAATTCTTCATACCACACATCTCTATCTTCATTCCATGGGATATGGTTTCCTGTTCTCTTTACAACGAGAGTATGAGAAACATTAGGACAATCTTTTAGGGCCTCATCAACATTTGACTTTAGGGGTACTAATTTTCCACCTCTGACCCCTTCATCAGCTGTAATTACTATTCGACAATCAGCATCAAGGATTCTATCTTTCAATGATTCTGGAGAGAAGCCACCAAAAACAACGGAATGGATTGCTCCTATTCTTGTACACGCAAGCATGGCAAAAGCAACCTCAACAATCATAGGCATATATATGCAAACCCTTGAACCTTTTTTGATACCAAGTTCTTTCAATATATTTGCAAATTTACACACCTCATCGTGAAGCTCTTGGTAAGTAAGTCTTTTGCTATTTTCAGGATCATCTCCCTCCCATATTATTGCAGTTTTATCGGCATTATTTTCTAAATGCCTATCAATACAATTAACACTGATATTTGTTTTACCACCATCAAACCACCTAGTATTTGCGAACTCACCATTATGAACATTTTTAAAGTCTTCCATCCAATAAAGGTCTTGTTTTGCAATATGCCCAAAAAATTTAGAAGGATCATTAACTGATTGTTCATATAAATTTTTATATTCATCAAGATTTTTTATAAAAGGATTATTTCCTTCAACCGGATTAAAAATAGGATCACTCATAGAAATAATTTAAATTATAGAGGGTTGAGGATTAATAAAGTTTTTGCCCTTTGGATTTGACATAATTTTTGTTATCAGTGACTCATAATCATTTTCATTTGATTCTAAATTTATATCAGCAGCATTTATTATTAAAAGCGGCGCATCGTCATAATCTAAAAAGAATCTTGAATATGCATCATTAAGTTTTTCTAAGTATTCTAAAGTGAGATATTGTTCGTTTATATTTCCTCTCTTAGATATTCTATCTTTTAGTACATCTATTGGAGCTTGAAGATAGATAACTAGATCAGGAGAGGGGGCATCAATGGTGATATGGTCATATACTTTGTTATATAAGTCCATTTCTTCATTTGTTAGAGTAACCTCTGCAAAAAGCCTGTCTTTTTCAATAAGAAAGTCAGCAACCCTAACTGTTTCAAAGAGACTTCTCTGTTTTAAATCTTGAATTTGTTGCATTCTTTGAAATAAAAAAAAGAGTTGGGTAGCCAAAGCAGATTGACTTGGATTTCTATAGAAATTATTTAAAAAAGGATTTTCTGCTGGTTGTTCTAGAAATGCATCATAGTTAAAGGTTGAAGCTATTTTATTTGCGAGAGTAGTTTTTCCAACCCCAATCGGCCCTTCGATTGCAATGTATTTAGGAAGTGGTACTTCTTTGATAGCTGCCTTCATTATTTACATATTAGTTTTTCCTCTAGATTATCTCAACTCGTTATAGAAACCAAATATTTTGGATGATTCTGTGTCACTTTTTTCATTCATTCTTGCTATTAGAGAGCCTCTTAAAGCATCGTCATTTTTTTGAAAATCTGTCCACCATTTTCCAAGTCCCTTTTGATCATTTGATGCCCTCTCTCTGACAAGAAGAAAGTCGTATGCTGCCCTAAATCTAGGATGTCTTATGGTTTTATATGGCTGACTTTTAATTCTGCTATGAAGCTTTAACTGAAGAACCCATATATCTTTAATATAACTATTAAATTTTCTAGGAACAGCAGTCAGTCTCTGTTGTTCTTTAAGGACCCCATCCATTGATCTAAAAAATTTTCTAATATTTATTTCATTATTTTTAGTGCATCTTGCTAACAATATTGGCCAAAGTAAGGCTGCTAAAAGAAATCCTGGAGTGACAGATTGGTTGTTTTTAACTCTTTCGTCCGTATTTTTTAGAGCTGATAGCATCATTTTTTTAGAAAAATCATCGCTATCAGGATTCGTAGTCACTAAATATTTGATTAAATTAAATGAGTGAAGTTTAGTAAAATTTTTCTCTCCCATTCCATTTAAAAAAATTTTACAAAACTCATCGAATAATCTTGCATTTGAAATACCTGCTAATAAATATCCTTTATCATAGATAGCATCTTTTACCTGATTATCTATTTTGAATCCAAGTTTATTACTAAATCTTATAGCCCTAAGGCTTCTAACAGGATCCTCTTTAAATCTAACTTGAGGGTCACCAATTGATACTATTATTTTTTTTTGGATATGCCTAAGACCGTTATTCCTATCTTCAATTTTCTTAGTTATTGGGCAGTAGTAAAGAGCATTAATTGTAAAATCTCTTCGAAAACAATCTTGCTCTAGTGTTCCCCAAACATTGTCTCTAATAATTTTGCCTGTATTATCTTTGATAAGGTCTGATTCATCTTCATTTGGCTTTATGTCAGATCTAAATGTTGCAACTTCAAGTAATTCTGATCTATCAAATACATGAACTAGCTTAAATCGTTTTCCTATGATTCTTGATGCCTTAAATATCTTTCTCACCTCATCAGGGGTAGCGTTAGTAGCTATATCAAAATCTTTTGGTTCTATGCCAGAAAGAGCATCTCTTACGCAGCCTCCAACTAGGTAGGCTTCAAAATTATTATTTTGTAGTGTTTTTATGACAGATATAGCAAATTTGCTAATCTTAGTATTATCAATCAAATTTATTCATGGTTTGATTAAGCAATTTAACCGTTTAGCTGCCTTTCTTTAATTTCATCCAGTGTTTTGCAATCAATGCAGTGAGTTGCAGTAGGTCTTGCTTCAAGTCTTTTAATGCCAATCTCATCGCCACATGCATCACACCAACCATAATCATCTTGCTTAATTTTTTCTAATGATACAGCGATTTTACTGATTAATTTTCTTTCTCTATCTCTTGTTCTTAGTTCAAATGCAAATTCTTCTTCTTGTGAAGCTCTATCAACTGGATCAGCATAAGTTTCACCTTTTGTTTTTAAGTGATCGAATGTCTTTTGCATTTCATCTATTAGATGCTCTTTCCATAAGAGCAATACTGATACGAAATGTCTCTTCATTGCAGCACTCATATATTTTTCATTCTTTTTAGATTTATATGAAGCTATCTTTGATTTGTTGTTCGCAATTTTTTGTGGAACTTTATTTACAGCTGATTTTTTTGCTACTTTTTTCTTAGCAGGTGCTTTTTTTGCAACAGCTTTTTTAGTTGTTGCTGTTTTTTTTGTTGTTTTTTTCGCTGTTACGGTTTTAGTATTTGCCATTTATTTCAGTTTTATAAGATTTTTAGGGTGGTGAAAATATCAGAAACTGACCAAATAAGCTAGCTTTTTATTAATTTATTTAATACTTCTGCATAACCTGAAGAACTAAGCCTAGGTCCAAACGTCTCTACAATTTTTGAAGATGCATAATTACTAAATCTTGCACATTCTTCAACATCGAAACCCTGAAGGTATGCATGCATAAAAGACCCGGCAAACATATCGCCTGCTCCGTTTGTATCAATTGGTTTTATTTTTTCTGCCTCCGCATAATATTCATTACCATTTTTAATTACTACACTTCCCTCAGATCCCTTTGTAATAGCTGTCATAAATGGTTTTGTTTTGTAAAAATCGATAGCGCTTTTAAGGTCTTCTTTGCCAGAAAAGGCTACAGCTTCATCATCGTTACAAAAAACCATATCAATTCCATAAGACTCTATAAGCTCAAACTTTTCTCTAAAACCATGAACAATTCCAGCATCTGACAAAGATAGTGCTTTAGTTACATTTTTATCTTTAAGATGCTCTAAAACTGAAATAACAGCATTAAAATTATCATCGCTGGTTACCATATAACCTTCGATATAAAAAATTTTTGAATTTTCAACGATACTCAAATCAATATCAGCAGCACCAAGATATGCGCTTACTCCAAGCATGCTTATCATTGTTCTTTTAGCATCAGGAGTTACTAAAATTAAACATTTTCCTGTCGGCATTTCAGCATTCTCAGAGCTAATACCTATATGCTGAACGCCAGCAGACCTTAAGCTATCCAAGTATTTCCTACCATCCTCATCATCTGAGACTCTGCATACATGATGGCATTTAGAACCATAGTTTGCTGCAGCAACGAGAGAATTTGTAGCAGATCCACCACAATCTGAAACAGATTCTGCACCTATTTTTAGCAATTTTTGGATAATTGAAGCCTGTTCTTCTGCTGAAGTAAGTGTCATGGAGTCAGCTTCAAGCCCAACACTATCTAGAAAGTCGTTGCTTACTTTGTATTGCGTATCAACTAACGCATTCCCTAGTGCGCTTATGTCATATTTCATTTTAGCTCTCCGCTTGAAGCTATATTAGCTACAATTTTTATTGTTTTGTCTATTTCATCTTCTGCATGTTGAGTTGAAATAAAACCAGCTTCATATTTAGATGGAGCAAAGTATATTCCATTTTTAATACATGCATTTAAGAATGTTGAAAATGTTTTATCACAAGTCTTAGAAACATCATTGATGTTCTGTGGCAAATTTGTTGAGAAGAAGAAACCAAACATCCCACCAATTTGATTGGTTGAAAAGGGTACCTGATTATCATCCATAACTTTTTTGATACCAGATAGTAGTTTTTTTGCTTGCATTTCTAGCATTTGATATGGGTTATCCTTAATTAATAATTTTAATAATGTTGATCCTGCTGCCATTGCTAGAGGGTTTCCAGATAACGTTCCGGCTTGATACACCGGGCCCTCAGGAGCAAGATAATTCATAATCTTTGCTTTCCCACCAAAGGCACCTACCGGAAGGCCGCCACCTATGACTTTTCCTAAAGCTGTAAGGTCAGGTTCTATATTAAATACCTCTTGAGCTCCTCCTAACGAGACTCTAAATCCACTCATTACCTCATCAAAAATCAATAAAGAGCCGTTAGACTGAGTGCATTCTCTTAGGGTTTCAAGGAACTCATGATTACCAGGAACAAATCCCATATTTCCAGCTATTGGCTCGACAATTACTGCTGCAAGATCATCCTTTATGCTATTAAATATACTAAGAAAACCTTCAACATCATTATATTTACATGTAACTGTATGCTTTGCTAAATCTTTTGGGATGCCTGGAGAATCAGGAAGACCAAATGTTGAAACACCTGAACCAGCTTTTATTAACAGTGAATCGACATGCCCATGGTAGCATCCTTCAAATTTTATAATTTTATCTTTATTAGTGAATCCTCGTGCTAATCGAATTGCACTCATAGTGGCCTCAGTACCTGAATTAACCATTCTTATTTTTTCGATGGAGGGGATACATTGTATTATTAAAGATGCAACATCTGATTCTAGGCTCGTTGGTGCTCCGTAACTGGTCCCTCGTTCTGCTTGTTCTTTAATTGCATTAACAATAGCAGGGTGAGAGTGTCCCATAATCATTGGCCCCCATGAGCCAATGTAATCAATATATTTATTACCATCCGCATCAAATAAATATGCGCCTTCAGCTCTTTCAAAAAAAATAGGATTACCGTTAATGTTCTTAAAAGCCCTTACAGGAGAATTAACACCGCCAGGCATTAATAATTTGGCTTTGTTAAAAAGCTCAATTGACTTATCTATGTTATTCAATTTTTAAGATTTCTTTATGTTGTGGTTACGATTCATTATATAACAACAGTTATATAAACTTGATTACACATTAATTTTTTTAGCGAATTCATCAACAGCATTCCAATTAGTGAACTCATAGGTATTTTTAGTGTCAGTTGGCCCATTTGTTATCCACATGATTAGCTTTATCATAAACCTATCTATAAAACGATATTTTGGGTAATCAATCTTTCCTGCAAATACTCCTATATGAAGCGGTGTCCAATTAGAAAGTGTTAAAAACTTTTGAATATAGGGATTTGTTTCTGGTTTATTTTTTTCTGATTTCCTAGCAACAACATTTACAGAAAAAAATGAAGCTTTAACCTTGGTTAGAAAGCATAGATTTTCTTTAATAAAACTATAAAGTTCAGGTTTATGCTTACCATATCTAATACTCGCCCCGATAAGAATATTCTCATAATGATTTATATCTAAGTCTTTCATATCCTCAATAGACACTATTTTTGTATTAAACTTAGAGCTCAATATGCCGGCAATTCTTTCACATATTTTTAGGGTTTGACCGTCGGTGGTCGAATAAACTATTAAATATTCTTTCATGGGATGCACGCGTAGCTATAGCTTTTATTTATTTCTTATTATCTTGTATATAATATATTCACTCATTTAAGTAATGTAAATGTAGTATATTTATTGTATGGAAAATCAATCAATTAAATTGACCGAATCTGCTTCAACAAGGATTTTGAATGTCCTTAAAGAAAGCAATAGTTCGAAATTTAGAGTCTACGTCACTGGGGGTGGTTGTTCGGGTTTCCAATATGGATTTAAGTTTGATGACCAAGAAGCTTTTGACGATGATATCTTAGATTTTAAAGAGTTTTCTGTACTGATTGACTCAATGTCTTATCCTTATCTTTATGGATCAACCCTTGATTATGTAGAAGATCTATCTGGAGCAAAATTTGTAATCCAGAACCCTAACGCAAAAACCACATGTGGATGTGGAGAATCTTTTACAGTTTAGCTTGGCTTAAAGTCCCAAGTAGTCCGCTAGTATATTTATTTTTTCCTTGCTGAACTATTAATTCTTTGTTATTTATTCTCATATATCCCATCCATGCAAATGCCATAGATTCAATAGACTGAGGATCATGACCTAGCTCGCTTGAAAGCATAACATTATGGGGTATAAGGTTTTTTATTCTTTCTATAAGAAATTTATTTTTGCTTCCACCACCGCAAATAATCATTTCTTTGTATTCATATTTATTTTTATCAATTGCAAGGACTATAGTCTGTGCGGTTAGCTCAACCAATGTGGCGAGAATATCTTCCGGAGAGCATTCAAGAAACTTTTTCGATAATAAATTTATATTAAATAACTCTTTACCAGTAGATTTTGGAAACGCTTTTTTAAAAAAGGGATTTGCTAAAAGTTTTTTCAGTTCTGAATTAATTACTTTACCCTTAACAGCAATAGCACCATTTTTATCAAAAGGTTTATTAAGAAACTTTTGACAATAAGCATCCATTAGAGCATTTCCTGGACCAATATCTGTTCCATAAATTTCCTTCCTAGCTTTTACAAATGAAAAATTAGATATTCCACCAATATTTATAATTATTCTTGGAGACTTTGGTTTAAAAAAAAGCTCATTATGAAATTCTGGAACAAGTGGGGCGCCTTCACCTCCTAGCGCTATATGCATATTTCTAAAATCGCTAATAACAACCAAATCAGTCAAAGAGGCAATGATATTTGGATCTCCAATTTGCATTGAGAATGGAGGTTTCCCATGCGGCTCATGTCTGATGGTTTGACCTGAAACTGCGATACAAGCAATATTTGATTTTTTAATTTTGCTATCAATAATCGCCTCATTGATAGATTTTGCAAACAGAATGCCTACTTCTTTATTTAGTTGACCTAATTCATTAAGAGTTATGCTATTAGTATCAATAACATTTTTTATTTTTGCTCTAATCTTGCTTGAAAATTTTTTCGAATAAAAAAACTTAAGTTCAATATTTTTTTGGATTTTAATAATAGATACATCTATTGCATCATGACTTGTTCCAGTCATTGCCCCAACATAAAATTTTTTATTCTGCTTCATTTGGTCGAAGTGATTCTAGCTTTGTCATTAATAATTTATTACTTTCTACTAGTGTATCAAAGCCAGGCCTTAATTCATTACTAATGGGTTCTGCTGATGGCAATTTAACTTTTACAGGATCAATTCTTTTATCACCAATTTTAAATTCATAATGTAGGTGAGGGCCTGTGGCTAGTCCACTACTTCCAACATATCCAATTGTTTGGCCCTGAATTACTTTACTGCCTTTTTTTAAATCTGCTTTAAATTTTTCAAGATGACAGTATCTTGTAGAGTAATCATTTGAATGTTGTATAACAATTTCATTTCCACAGCCATTTCTGCGACCTATGTAATTGACTTTTCCGTCTCCAGTTGTTCTGACGGGTGACCCTCTTTTTGCAGCATAATCTACACCGTTATGTGCTCGTATGGTATGAAGCACTGGATGCATTCTATTGGGATTAAAGTGCGAACTTATATACGCAAAATCAAGCGGCGCTCTTAAAAAAGCTTTTTGCATATTATTTCCATCATTATCAAAAAACTCTTTTTTATCTTTAGAGGTAAAAAATCTATTAGCTGAGTAGGTTTTACCTTTATTGATAAATTTAGCTGCAACGATATCACCATTTTCTATTTTTTCTCCCCGAGAGTATGGTGTTTCGTATACAACAAAGAAAGAATCCCCCTCACGAATATCAAACACAAAATCAATATCCCAACCAAAGATATATGCAAAATCCATTATGATACTATCCGGTATCTCAGCATCTTGAGCGGCCTCATAAAAAGAAGATTTTATTATTCCACTTTTATATGAGCTAATTAGTTCAATATCTTTAGTAATATTCTTTATGTTTATTTCATCGCCAATTTCGATTAATAGAGAATTTAAATTATCTTTAGAGATTTCAATACTTATAATCTTGTCACCTAAGTACGTAAATCGCATTCTGTCGCCAGGTTTGATATTAGTGAGTAAGTTTTTTTTATCTAATCTAAAAATTCGATATGCAGTATTAAGCGGAACCTTAAAGTCTTCAAAGATAATTGAAAGATTTTCTCCAGTCGTGACTTGATGAATTTTATAAGTAATTAGGTCATCAATGACATTCTCTAAATTTTCGGTAACCTCAACTTTTTCTTCTGGCTTGGATTCATCTGTAGAAATATCAACATATAAAAGCAGTATTAAAAATACTGAAATAAAAAAAGCCAGAAGAATTCCCTTTGATGGGACTTTTTTAAAACCTACCATTAATCTTCTTGAATATTAAGCAATTCTGCATTTCCACCAAATGCAACAGAGTTTTTTGATACCACTTTTTCATTTAAGAATTGAAGCAAATAATTAGGACCTCCAGCCTTATACCCACTTCCAGAAAGACCATGCCCCCCAAAAGGCTGAGAACCAACCACTGCGCCAACCATGTCTCTATTTATATAAATATTACCAACATGACATCTTTTACTAAATAGGTCAGCCCTAGACTCTATTCTTGTGTGTATTCCCATTGTTAAACCATAACCGCTATTATTCACTTCGTTGATTAGACTATCTACATCAGATGATTTAAATTTTAGTACGTGAAGTATAGGGCCAAATTGCTCTTCACTTAAGTCTGTTAATTTATTAATTTCAATAATTGTGGGTGATATGTGTGCCCCCATTTCTTTTGTTTCACTCTGATATATTGATAATCCACTTTTAGAATTATTTTCAATATATGACTGCAGTTTGTCCTTTGCTGCACTATTTATTATAGGACCAATATCAGTGTCAAAATTTTCTGGATTACCAATTTTGAGCTCTTGCATACTGCCTTTCACCATTTCAAGTAATTCTTCGTATATTTCATCTTGAATACATAAAACCCTTAATGCGGAACATCTTTGACCAGAGCTATCAAAAGCAGAACGAACAATATCATCGGTTGCTTGCTCTAAAAGAGCGCTTGAATCGACAATCATTACATTAATACCACCGGTTTCTGCAATTAAGGGAAGAATTTCTTTTTGGTTTTTGCTTAGGTTATTTTGAATTTTTTTTGCAGTTGGCAGTGATCCTGTAAATGCGAAGCCATTTATATTCTTGATTTTAGATAACATGTCACCATGCTTTCCATCTCCAAGAACAAGCTCTAGTATGTCTGATGGAACTCCATTCTTATGGAACATCTTTACAACTAAATATCCAAGTATAGAAGTGTGTTCAGAAGGCTTGATTGTGACTTTATTACCAGATATTAGAGCTGCACTGATCTGTCCTATTAATATTGCTACAGGGAAATTCCATGGACTTATGCATATAAAATGTCCCTTTGGTGAATATGACAATGTATTTAGTTCTCCTGTTGGCCCCTCAAGTTCCTGATTAGATTCTTCAATACTAAGCATTTGATTAGAGTAATATCTTAAAAAATCTATAGCCTCTCTAATCTCATCTATTGAATTCTGAATAGTTTTTCCAGCCTCATGCATAAGATAGTAAATTAGCTGATACGGATTTGTTTCGAGCTCATTTGAAATATCAATTAATATTTTTGCTCTATCACCAACGACTGTATTTTCCCAATTACATTTCTTATTTGAGTTAAGAATAGTTTCTAGCGAATCTATGTCATCATAGGTTACAGTCCCGATCTCAGAACCGTCGGCAATTGAAAAAGATGAATTCACATTCTTATTGCTCCCGACTCTGTTGTTATATATTGAAACAGCATCAATTTTTTTATTTTTAAATTCATTAATTTTGTTTTTAATTTCTTCAAGATTATTCATTTCTGAGATGTCTATTCCATGTGAATTTTTTCTGTTGATGAATATATTACATGGTAGTGGAATTTCTTTCTTTTCATTTTTGATTTTTTCATGAGGCCCGGAAGCTAGCCATGATGAATCAGTGTCTGGGTCAAGCAATCTATTAATAAAAGAACTATTAGCTCCATTTTCTAGCAATCTTCTTACCAAATAAGGTAAAAGGTCTTTATATTTACCAATTGGTGCATAAATAGAAGTAGTTTTGTTGAGAGATAAAACATCTTGAGAGCATTTATATAATAGTTCTCCCATCCCATATAATCTCTGAAACTCATAATTTTTTTCGCCACCCAAGTAGTTTATTGCTGATATTGTGTGGGCGTTATGAGTCGCAAATTTAGGGTATATTGAATTTACCTCAAATATTCTTTTTGCGCATGAGAGATAAGATAAATCTGTTAGAGATTTCTTAGTAAAGACTGAATAATTCTCATAGCCTGAGACCTGGGCATGTTTTATTTCATAGTCCCAATAAGCACCTTTTACTAACCTTAGATGCATCGAGGCTCTTTTATTTAATAGTTCTTCTAACCAATTTATTGTACCTAGTGATCTTTTGCCATAAGCCTGAAGCGCGATTCCAAAGCCTTGCCAATCTCTAATATTTTTGGATTGAGCAATAAGTTTTATTATTTCTAGACTAATACTAAGTCTGTCTTGTTCCTCAGCATCAATAGTAATTTCAACATCCTTAGATTTTCCAAGTTCAGTAAGAGAGATTAACTTTGGTACAAGAATAGACTTTATATCTTCATACTTCCTCATCTCATAACTTGGAAAAAGGGCAGATATTTTTATTGATACTCCATTATTTGTATTTTTAAGAAGGTTTATTTTGCCAACCTCTTCGATAGCATTTTCATAGGATGAAAAATACATATCAGCTTGTTTTTGTGTTCTAGCAGCCTCGCCAAGCATATCAAATGAATATACAGAGTCTTCAATATTAGATAGTTTATTGATATCAATGAAATCTCTTCCCATAACAAATTCTTGGCTGAGGATGTGCATTGCTGCAATTACTGCATTTCTAATTGGAAACTCACCTGATTTAGACACCAATGCTCGTAAAAATTGATTTGGATCTCTTGACCATTCTTTTGGGGTCTTTACAACCTTTCCAGCAAGCAACAAGCCCCATGTTGATGCATTAACAAATAAGCTATCAGCCTTATTTAAATGATCTATCCATCTACCTTCTGATAATTTTTCTGAAATTATTAAATCTCTAGTTGAGCTATCAGGAATTCTTAGAATTGATTCAGCAAGGCACATTAAAGCAACACCTTCTTTATTATCTAAACCATATTCACTCAGAAAAGCATCTAGCTTGGTTCTTTCTTTTTTATTGAGCCTACATGCATCAATTATTTTTTTTGCATTCTCAGAAATTGATTGATCTTCTAAGAAACTAGTATCTTCAATAAGACTTGGAATTAATTCAGACTCAGACAGGAATTTATTTTTAGACAATACCATATTAATTATTTTAATCTTATAGCACTAAGTAGCAACATACTCATTCTATTCGTTGATGAAAAATACTATCATAGGCATATGGATAAAGCTCTGGCACTCATTAAGCGTGGTACTGACGAGATTCTTACAGAATCCGATTTAAAAAAGAAACTAGCTTCTGGCAAGCAGTTAGTAATTAAAGCTGGCTTTGATCCAACAGCACCTGACCTGCATTTAGGTCATACCGTGCTTTTAAATAAACTAAGACATTTTCAAGAATTAGGTCATAAAGTTATCTTTTTGATTGGTGACTTTACAGGTCAAATTGGTGATCCATCTGGAAAGAATAAGACTAGACCAACTTTAGACTTTGATGAGTTAACTAAAAATGCAAAAACTTATGAAAAACAAGTTTTTAAAATTTTAAAAAAAGACCTTACAGAAGTTCGTTTTAATTCTGAATGGTGTAATAAACTTGGAGCCGCTGGATTAATTGGGCTTGCTTCTAAATATAATGTAGCAAGAATGCTTGAAAGAGATGACTTTAACAAACGTTATAACGCTAACCAAAGCATTGCTGTACATGAGTTTTTATACCCATTAGTTCAGGGATATGATTCTGTTGCTTTGGAAGCAGACGTTGAGTGTGGCGGAACCGATCAGAAATTTAACCTCTTAGTCGGAAGAGAGCTGCAAAGAGCTTATGATCAAGAGCCTCAAGTAGTATTAACTGTTCCAATATTAGAAGGCCTAGATGGCACTAACAAAATGTCAAAATCATTAAATAACTTTATTGCTATTGATGAAGACCCAGATGAGATGTTTGGAAAAATTATGTCTATATCTGATGATCTAATGTGGAGATGGTTTGAATTATTGAGTTTTATATCTGAAAAAGAAATATCGGATTTAAAGCAAGAAGTTGAGGATGGCAAGAACCCAAGAGACGTCAAATTCATTCTTGCAGAAGAGCTTGTTGATAGATTTCATAAATCAGGAGATGGCCATAAATGTAAAGAATCTTTTTTAAAGAGATTTCAAAAAGGCAGCCTGCCTGAAGAGATTAAGGAAATTCAATTCGAGATTGAGCAAACAGATATTTTATTAACAAATTTATTAAAAAATACTGAAATGACATCAAGCACATCTGAAGCAATGCGCTTAATTAACCAAGGTGGAGTAAAAATAAACTCTGAAAAAATTTCTGATCCAAAACACACTATTAGTAAAGGTTCTGAAGCAATCTACCAAGTTGGCAAGAGGAAATTTTTAAAAATTAAAGTCCTATGAGAAATAAATACTTTTTAGTACCAATATTATTTGTTCTATTTGGGTGCATCCAAGATAGTCCAAATGTTCAACAGATTTCAAACATGAAGTTTTTTATTGAAAATCAATCATACGATGGAATTAATATTATTGAGCCTGGTCTTCAATATGCAGTACTAGAGAGTGGGGATATTAATTCTCCCTCTCCAAGCTTATCAGATACTATTACTGCTCATTTTCACGGAACTCTGACTGATGGTACTGTCTTCTGGAGTTCTGTAGAGTCAAATGAACCTTTAACAGTTCAATTGTCTGGATTAATTGAGGGATGTCAAAAGGCAATTTCTTTGATGAAGAGAGGAGACAAATGGAAGGTTTTTATTGATCCTGCTATGGCTTATGGAGACGAGGGAAGGCCGGGCATTCCCTCCAATTCAATTTTAATTTTTGAGATAGAGCTTTTAGAGATTCAGTAATTATTTTTCATTAATTACCGACAAGGCATATCCATAAATTTCAGCTATCTGATTAATCTGTTTGTTTTTAGGTGTACCAGCACCATGGCCAGCTCTGCCTTCGGTTCTTAGCAATATAGGATTTTCACATCCTTGATATTCCTGAAGTTTAGCGGCAAATTTAAAAGAATGTGATGGGACAACTCTATCATCTCTCTCAGCAGTTGTTATTAATGTTGTTGGATAGCAGGCTCCTTTTTCAATATTATGAAGAGGAGAATATGCAAGCAAGTTTTCAAAACCTGCTTTATCATCAGGCGAACCATAATCACTTTCCCATGCCCATCCTATTGTAAATTTATGAAACCTAAGCATATCTAATACACCAACTTGAGGTATAGCAACTTTAAAAAGATCTGGATTTTGTAGCATAGTAGCCGCAACTAATAGACCTCCATTAGATCCGCCCTGAATGGCAGTTGAACCAGGTGATCCAATATTTTGTTTGTGAAGGAATTTTGCAGCATAAGCAAAATCATCAAATACGTTCTGTTTATTAAATAACATCCCAGCTTCATGCCAAGAGTCTCCGTATTCACCGCCACCCCTAAGATTCGCAACTGCTACCACGCCGCCTTGATTCATCCATGCAAGATATCTCTTACTAAAACCTGGCAATATTGAAATATTAAAGCCTCCATAACCATATAAAAGAAGTGGAGTATCTTTCCCTATACTGAGAGATTTTTTGTAACTTATATGTAAAGGAACCATAGTCCCGTCTTTTGATTTAAAAAATTTAAACTCACTTACATAGTCATCAGGAAGATAGCTATCAAGTTTTTCCTCCCAGAAGATCTCTGTAGACATATCATTTAAATCAATTTCATAAATTCTTCTAGGTGTTACAAAATTTGTAAATGAAAAGTAAGTTTTATGATCTTCTAAACCGCCACCAAATCCTCCAATGGTACCTTTACTATCAATGGATAGCTTATTAGTAAATGATCCTTCAAGGGTATAGAAATTTATTTCTGAAAAGGTATCAACAAGGTATGTAATAACAATAGAATTATTAATAAAGTTTACACCTCTAATTGATTGTGCTTTTTCTGGAATTACATCATTCCAAACAAAAGAACCATTTTTTATTTGTAGCGAAACAACTTTGCCATTTTTTGCATTTTCAGTTGAATAAAACCAATGAATATCTTCTTTACTATCCAAATACTGATAAGCGCCTATGAGTTCATCTATGAGAGGAATAAATGATCCATCTTTATTTAGTTGAACATAAAGTCTGTTTCTTTCATCGGTTCCATTTGAAATAGATAAGAATTTTATTTCTGAATCTTTTACAACACTTATTCCCCAACCCCATCGAGGCTTATCTGGATTTTCATAAATAATCACGTCTTCAGATTGAGAAGTACCTAGTTTGTGAAACATTAATTTTGGCGCTGTATTAATATCTTTAAGTGCTTCATCCGATGGTTCATCATATTTTTGATAATAGAAACCAGAATCGTCTGTTTCCCATGTAGCACCTGAAAATTTAGCCCATTCGATTCTATCTTCAAGATTTTTACCAGAGTTAATATCTAATACTTTCCATACTCGCCAATCTGAACCTCCATCAGAAATAGAATATGCAAGCATTGATGCATCATTACTAACGCTAGTGCCACCTAATGAAACAGTCCCATCATCTGATAAAGTATTCGGATCAAGCAAAACTCTTGCGTCGCAATCATCACAATCTTTAATCATTAGCTTGCTTTGTTGCCATGTTCCATCATTGAAATAATAGAAAGTTTTTCCCTCAACTTGGTATGGAATGCTAATGGATTCTGTTTCCCAGGTTTTATTTAAATTTTTTGTAATTGACCTCTTGTATTTATTTTGTCCAATAAAATTTTGAGTAAATCGATTTTGCTCATTAACCCAAGCTTTTGATTCATCACTTGTAAAGTCTTCAAGCCATCTATAGTCATCTCTAATTTCATATCCGTGAATAGTTTCTACAAAATCAATTTTTTTTGACTCTGGATAATCGGTATTTTTTGGTTCAGTTGAACACCCAAAAATTATTAAACTTAAAGGTATTAAATAGTACATATTTTTATTCATACTCAAGATAATACTTTACAATATGCTAATGAATCAATTTAAAAGTGCTTGGAATTTTTATTTAAATAATTGGCAATTTTTTGCAGTGCTTGCCGCGCCTGTATTTTTTGTTGAGGTTGCAATAGCACATTTATTTGCCCCTCTTGAAGACACTACTGTGGCGGAGGATATAGTCGAGTTCTTCTCATCTAATGGAGGACTAATTGGCATTATGGGTTTGCTAGGAATGATATTAAGCGTTTCTTTTTTGGGTGCACTTCATTTATCTTTTGATGCTAAAAGCTCTAATGTTGCAATAGAACCTTTAAATGCATTATTTGCTGGCCTAAAGAAATTTTTCCCATTATTTGGTGCATATATATTAAGTGCAATTGTTGTATTTTTTGGGCTTTTGCTTTTGATTCTTCCTGGTATTTATGTTGGAGCAAGATTGGCGCTTTTCCCTGCATATATAATGCTTCAAAATAAAGGTGTTCTAGAGTCTCTTAAACTGTCCTGGGAAAATACCGATGAGCACGGCGGAACTTTATTTAGTTTAACAATTGCTTTTGCATTATTAAGCATAATTTTGGCTAGCATTTTTTCATCTATACTTGATAGCGGCTTAGCTCAGGTTATAGTATTGGGTATTGTTGAATATGTAATAATTGTTCCATGGATCTATATTTATTACAGCTTATATAAGTCTCAAGCAGGCCAATAAAAATAAGCTGCTATTTTCTCTTTAATCTTTAATAGATAAACGTTAAAATGCGATTCCGTTTAATACGGGTCTGTAGCTCAGCTTGGTTAGAGCGCACCCCTGATAAGGGTGAGGTCGGTGGTTCGAGTCCACCCAGACCCACCATTAATTATTATTAAAAAGTCCCTAAAATAGCGTATTTATAGTCTTTTTAGGCTTCATTCATTTTCCAATGATGAAATGCAATTTTATAAATCTCATCATCATTCATCATTAAATAAGAAAAAAGTGCTACAAAAGTGCTACATGAATTTTTAAGATAAATGGTTAATTTGTAATCCTTCTAAAAAGGTAGCGTATTCACATTTATCATTACCAGAGATTCCATATCCAGATGAAGCATGGTCGGGACATTGATTAGAATCCAAACATGCCTTGAGATCTAAAATAGTTTTTTCAACCCACGAATCATCTCCTTGATATGGAATTAGCTGAACATCAAAATTCATTACAGCTTTATCTTTGTCTTCAAGAAGCATGCCATCTTCAAAGTGCTGATCCCCATTTACATAAACAAAATATCCAGTATTGCTAACTTTAAATCCATTTTGTCTCATTATCCATTGGTATATCTCCATCTGACGCTTATATGCACTTTTAAAATGTCCTACTAAATCTATTTCTTCTAAAGCAGTCTTATCTGCATTTCTTTTTCCTGCTGTACTTTTATAGTCAACAATAAATAATTCATCTTTTACAGGATCGTGCCAAATATCATCAACTCCTCCGCCAATAATTAACTTTGCAGGCTTGTAGTATGTTCTAAATCCTAGCTGTAAAGACTGAGTCCATTTTTCAAAATCATCATGTTTAAAGGGAGCTAAATGACCCAATCCATGTCTTTTCATTAATGGATGGGGTTGCCGAAGGTCTCTATATTTACTAAAGTCTTTCTTTAATAAAGTATCTGTCGCTGAATTAAGTAAAAAAGGAGGCATTCCTGGAAATTTAACGCCTTTTACTCTATCCAACCAAAAACATGCAGGGCATTTAACAAATGCTTCTATTCTTGATCTGCTTACCTCATATGGAGCTTCATGATTTGGTTTATATACACCTCTGTGTCTAACCATTACTTACCTCTTGTACTCACAAATAAGATTCTTTCTACTTCCTCAAGATTTTTATCATGTTCTTCCCCAAGTCTTATCATTGACTCCCAGTAAAAAAGTAATTCAGCTTTTCCTATAGGCGTATCTATCCTCGTAGGGTTCTTGACTTGTAAATATTTATTTTGCTTCCTATTAAATTTCTTTAAATATCCTCTACTCATTTCACTATCGTAAATAGGCATAAATTTAAAATTCTTATTAAATCTAGAAAAAAATCTGGTATGTTTGGTTAAAAAAGCAACCCCAATATATTTTGACTGAGATTTAAACTTTGCAATCTCGTCAACCAACTCATTCAGGTTTTTTGCATGCATACTGCATTCCGCTAATTCTTTATAGGCTTTTATATTTATATTATTTGAAAAACCTTCATTTCTTATATAAACCAACCTTCCTGCATTACCTCCCCATAACTGAATAAGATGAAAAATGTTTTCGAGAGTTTTTAAATTTTTTTCTTTTTTATATTTTTCAATTTCAACATAAATTTTTCTTCTTAAATCTTCTTCACTATCAATGTTGGGTGGATAGGGCAGGTAAGTACTTATAAACTTTTCAAAACCCATCTTAAGCATATTTGTTCGCATCGTTTTAATTGATTTGACTGCAACATGCCCAAGAGATGGCATACTATTATCGCTTGATTGTTTTATTTTTTGGTTAGCTTTTGTAAGGTTAAATTTAAATTTCATCATATTCTCCATTATATAAATTTTATGTTTATTAATTCACTATTCTTTTTGGCTTTTGATTCTCATAAATTTTTATGAGATCAGTTGCCAGCAAGAAATTATTTTTAATTAATTCGTTAATGACATTTTCTAGATAAGATTTATTCTTTTCTAATATTTTTAAAGTATCTTTATATATGCTTTCTAAAAAACGCCTTGCAATGCTATCGATTCTTCTTTTTTCTCTTGAGCTTTCTTTGCCCATTACTACCAACAGATTTTTAGATAGGTCAATGTTATTTTTTTTATCTAAATAAAATCCATTTTCAGCAATAATTTTTTTTGCAAGATATGATGCATGCTCAAGGTCTCTAGAAGCTCCATTAGCGCTTACCTCTTCAAATCCCAACATTAAATGTTCAGCAGCTCTTCCAGCCAATAAAGCACTTATCTTATTTTTTATATCTAGAAAAGATAAATCAGTACTTATTCTTCCTATGCTGTCATAGTCAGGAACTACCACTCCATGCATATCGCTGCTAGGCAAGATGCTACAAAGTGCAGGAGCTGTTTTGTCTCTTGAGCATAAATGTTCAACTACGGCATGACCTGCCTCATGAACAGCATGTCTATATCTTTCTGATTTAGTCTGGGAGGGTATTCTAAACTCACCAGTGCCATAGGTAGCGAAGACTAATAAATCATGATATTCAATTAATCTATTCTCCCTCCAGGCAACTCTCTTTAAAGCTTTTTCAGTTAATAGTCTTCTTCTTTTATCTGGATATGTCGCTCTAATTAATGCAGCTACCTTAGTTCTATTTGTTAATATGCTCTCTGAAAATTTTTCTTTTCCTATATTTGAAATAAACTGATTGAAGATTTTTTCATCCGCCCACTTAGGCACTTCAATTCTTCTATCGAAGAGACCTTCGCAACGAAAAGATGTATCAAGTTGAGTAAATTCCTTCACTGAAGTTACCATTATTAAAGGCTTTTCTCGAAACTTATTTCTTATTAAATCTATCAAATTAGATCTAAACTCTATTAACTCTTCTTTTTCAAATTCTAAGTACTGAGAATTTTCAGAAGTATCCTTAAATTCCTCTCCATGCCATACACCTGGTTCAAGATAAATAATAGCAGGTTGAACATAAGAAATGTTATTAGACCAATCTTTAAAATTATTAATTAAATTTGGCATTTCTATTTTAATAAGAGATATATTTAAAGTCTTTGCTACAAGATCAAGAGTGTCATGGACATCATCTTCCTCCTGTGCCTCTAATACGACTGCTTTGCCAACTAGATTCCAATCAGTTATATTTGAATTAATTAGAAATGCTTTTTTTATATCTGCAATCCAGTTATAAATAGCTGAATCTTCTGCAATATCAGACTTCAGGGTTTTTAGTGACTTTGAGATTTTAATAATGTTTGTTTTCATATTTATTCCTTTAAGTAAAAAAACTATATTTTAGAAATATATAGCGACATATCATGTCGCTTTAAAATATAATTTATTTATGAGTGAATCGAGTGTTGATAAAAGCAAGTTATTAGATTTTTTGAAAGAGTATCCAGGAAGGAGTAGTGTTCAAGATTTAGTTATGCAGCTAAATCCTCAAGTCGCCGGCAAGGATAAACGTAATTTACAAAGAAATGTAGAAAGGAATTTGAATAAATTACTATCAGACTCAGATTACCCAATCAATAACGATGGTGCAAAACCTCGTGGATGGTATTGGGAAAGAGGTATGAAGAAGCACAATATTTCAAATATGGATGAGTCTACTGCTTTGAGTTTTTTAATGGTCAAAGAGCATTTATTAAAAGCTCTTCCACCTGATGTAATAAATAAACTTAAGCCATGGTTCGAACATGCGCAAAGTGTTATAAATAATCATAAAGAAATAGCTCGCTGGAAAAATAAGATTCGCTTTATGCCGTCATCCGTTGGCTCTCCAGTCACTATAAAGCCAGAGATTATCGATCAGGTTTATAAAGCTTTGCGTCAAGAAAAAAGATTAGAGGTGGAATATCATGCCCCTTCAAATCCGGAATCTAAGAAATATCCAATTAACCCATTGGGGTTAATTTTTACCGACGATGGAATATATCTTTCATGCACTATAAAAGAAAGAACCACAACCGCCTCATTAAATCTCAATAGAATTAAAAATGCCAAATTATTATATACGAAGGCAAAAATTCCAGTTAATTACGATATTGATAAAGAAAAGACCCAATTTCATCATGAATATTCAGATCAACCCATTAAGCTTGTAATGCGAGTATCTCAAGATATTCTCAAAAGGATTTCAGAGTCTCCTTGGGACGAAAATCAAAAAATAACACCCATAGATAAAAATTGGACTCAGATTTCTTTAATCATTAAAGATACAGCTGTACTAAGAAAAAAAATTAAGTCTTTGGGAGATGGAGTTGTTGTTTTAAAGCCAGCAAAAATTAGAAAAGATGTCTTAAACACCGCTAATAAAATCATCGATTTGTATAAATAAGCTAAAAATAAGTAAATTAATACGACATCATATGTCGTTATTAAGTGTTCAAATAGCTTTGATGGGTTAGGACCTCCTTATAATTAAAATATCTAAATTAATTTTTCATATTTTCCTAATCCATCTTTTCTCCAATTTATATATTAATTTATTCCGACTAGTTGCCCTGATAAGGGTG